>OJQV01000248.1_pt1 | contig 44360 bp, 31 predicted proteins | sample 1598821 | NCBI WGS metagenome assembly OJQV01 (sample SAMN03922509, study PRJEB24848) | human gut metagenome | isolation source: stool sample | host: Homo sapiens | place: Germany | collected 2011-11 | reverse complement strand
CGCACCTCGCTCGCCGTATCGGCACTTAGAATTATGCGGTATTGCCTTTACTTTTGCCCCCCGGCAGGATATACTTAAAAGCAGAACAATACGGGCAGCCAGAAGCCCGGCCAAATATAAGGATGTGTTATCATGAACCTGAAAGGCAAAACCATTGTGCTGGGCATTACCGGCGGGATTGCTGCTTATAAAATGCCCAATGTGGCCCATGCCCTGGCCAAAGCCGGCGCCAATGTGCATGTGCTGATGACCAAAAACGCCACGGAGTTTATCACCCCGCTGGTGTTTGAAACCCTGACCAACAACCGCTGCATTGTGGATACCTTTGACCGCAACTTCCAGTATGATGTGGCCCATGTTTCGCTGGCCAACGCGGCGGATTTGATGCTGATCGCCCCGGCAACCGCAAATGTGATCGCCAAGCTGGCCCACGGCCTGGCGGATGACATGCTGACCACCGTTACCCTGGCGGCCCGCTGCCCCAAGCTGGTGGCCCCTGCCATGAACACCCATATGCTGGAAAACCCCATCACCCAGGATAACCTGAAAACGCTGGAACATTACGGTTTCACCGTCATTCCCTCCGGTTCCGGCCTGTTGGCCTGCGGCGATACGGGCTCCGGCCGCCTGCCCGATGAAGGCGTTCTGGTGGACTATGTGGCACGGGAGCTGGAACACGAAAAAGACATGCAGGGCATGAAAGTGGTGGTTTCCGCTGGCGGCACCCGCGAACCGATGGACCCGGTGCGCTACCTGACAAACCATTCCACCGGCAAAATGGGCTATGCCGTGGCCCGCGCCTGTATGCTGCGCGGCGCGGATGTGACGCTGCTGACATCTTCCGACTTGCCGCCGGTTCCGTTTGTCAAAATGGTGCCTTTTGCCACCGCGGCAGAACTGTTTGAAGCTGTCAAGGCCAACGCCATGGATGCGGATGCCCTGGTGATGGCCGCCGCTGTGGCGGACTACCGCCCGGCCCAGGTGGCGCAGGATAAGATCAAAAAGCACGATGGTGAACTTTCAATTGAGCTGGAACGCACGGATGACATTCTGGGCTGGGTCGGCGAGCACAAGCCGGAGCAGTTGTTTGTCTGCGGCTTTTCGATGGAAACGAAAGATCTGATCGAAAATTCTACTGCCAAGCTGCACAAGAAAAACATGGATATGATTGTGGCCAACAATGTCAAGGTGCCCGGCGCCGGTTTTGGCGTGGATACCAACGTTGTAACCCTGATTACCGAAAGCATTTCCACCGCGCTGCCGCTGCAAAGCAAGGATGATGTTGCCATGCACATTGCAGACGTCATTGTGAAAGCAAAGCGGAAAAAACAGAAAAAGTAAAGCTGCCCCCCGCAAAAGAAACGAAGCAGCAAAAGAATAAGCTGATTTGGCACCCCTGCAGCCGCGCAGGGGTGCTTTTGCATGTGCACACAATTTTCACATCCTGGCAAAAAAACGACGCACAATTTTCACAAATAGGCAGTATACTTCTGGATAGTTCAGGGGTACGCCTGCCCTGCGGCGGGCGGCCCCCAAGAAAAGGGGAGTGCATCCATTGATCGAAGTCAAGCATTTGACCAAGCGTTACGGAAAACACACTGCGGTCGATGATATCAGCTTCACTGTGCAGGACGGCTGTATTTACGGCCTGCTGGGGCCCAACGGCGCCGGCAAATCCACCACAATGAACATGATCACCGGGTATCTTGCGCCCACGGGCGGCACCGTTGCCATTGACGGCCATGATGTTCAGGAAGAGCCCAAGGAGGCCAAAGCCTGCATCGGCTACCTGCCGGAAATTCCGCCGCTGTATACCGATATGACTGTGCAGGAATACCTGCTGTTTGTCAGCGAGCTGAAAGGCAAAAAGAAAAAAGCGGACCGCGTGCAGGATGTAGCGCAGGCCGTGCAGCGCGCTGGGCTGCAGGAGATGGAAAAGCGGCTGATCCGCAACCTTTCCAAAGGCTACCGCCAGCGCGTTGGCATTGCCGCTGCGCTGCTGGGCAGCCCCAAGGTGATCATTCTGGACGAACCCACCGTTGGCCTGGACCCCGCCCAGATGATCGAGATCCGCAACCTCATCCATGACCTGGGAGAGACCCACACCGTCATCCTTTCCAGCCATATCCTGAGCGAAGTGCAGACGATCTGTGACCGCGTGCTGATTATTGCGCACGGTAAAGTGGCCGCCCAGGGCACGCCGGAAGAGCTGGCCGCCCAGCTGGCTGCCCGCGGCATGATTGCCGCCACGGCACTTGGCACCAAAGAACAGATTCTGGCCGCTGCCGCCAAGGTGGAGGGCCTGACCGACCTGCGCGTGACCGCAGAAAAGGGCGATGAAGTCAGCTTTACCGCCACCAGCACCACCGGTGCAGACCTGCGCGCGGCCCTGTCCAAGGCACTGGCCGAAGCTGGCTGCCCGGTTGTGTCCCTGACAAGCGATACGATGAGTTTGGAGGATATCTTCCTACAGATCACCGAGACTGCACCGGAGGAAGCCCGGCCGGAAGAAACCGAAGAACCGGCTCCGGAAGCGGCTGCCGCACAGCCGGAACAGTCTGCTGAGCCTGCCGAACCGCAGGCCCCGGCGGATGATACTCCGGAACAACCGGAAGCCGAAAACGACCAAAAGGAGGAAGAGTGAGCCATGTTTGCCATTTTTAAGCGGGAACTGCGCAGCTATTTCACCAGCCTGGTCGGCTATGTTGTCATTGGTGTTATGCTGGCGTTTATCGGGTTATATTACTCCGCCAACTGCCTGGTGTATGGCACGTCGGATTTTTCAACCGTTTTGTATTCTACCACGCTGGTCATGCTGTTTTTGCTGCCGGCGCTGACCATGCGCAGCTTTGCGGATGAACGCCGCAATAAAACCGACCAGCTGCTGCTCACCAGCCCGGTGGGTATCCCTTCTATCGTGATGGGGAAGTACTTTGCCCAGCTGGCGGTGTTTGCCGTGCCCATGGCGGCAGCGGCCATCATGCCGCTGGTGCTCACGGCCTTTGGCACCATCTCCCTTACCAGCGCTTACGCCACCTGGCTGGCGTACTTTTTGATGGGCGCTGCCTGCATTGCCATCGGCACCTTTGTCTCCGCCCTGACGGAAAACCAGATCATTGCGTACCTGGCTACTTTTGGTGCGCTGCTGATCTGCTACCTGATGAACGGCATCAAGAGCCTGTTCACCAGCGGCAACACGCTGGCATTCATCGTGTTCTGCGTGGTGCTGGCGGTTGTGGCTCTGCTGGTCGGTCTGGCCTGCAAAAATGTCACGGTGGGCAGCGCGGTGTTCTGCGGCGGTGCCGTGGTGCTGGTGCTGCTGTTTAAGCTGCGCCCGGCCTGGCTGCTGACCGGCTTTAACAGCGTGCTTGGCGCGCTGGCACTGTTCCAGCCGTTTACGGATTTTGTGGGCGGCATGTTCAGCGTGACCGGCATTGTGTATTATCTATCGGTGGCGGGACTGTTCCTCTTCCTGACGGGTCAGGCACTGGAACGCCGCCGCTGGAATTAATGAGGGGGGTCCGACGATGAACTTTAAGAAAAAGAACGCGGCCAATGCCCCTGCCCCTAACCAGGCACAGCAGGCAGCGCGCCGCCGCAGCCTGCGCAGCGGTGCTTACGCCAGCGTGCTGGCCGTTGTGGTGCTGGTGCTGGTAATTCTGCTCAACCTTGTGGTGGGCGCGGTGCCCACCAAGTTTACCCAGTTTGATATTTCCACCGGCAAAATGTTCACCCTGAGCGATACCACCAGAACCATGCTGCAGGAACTGAACACCGATGTGACCGCCTATTACCTGGCGGAAACCGGCAACGAGGATTCCAACATTACGCGAATTCTGGACCGCTATGCGGGCGAAAGCAGCCATTTTACCTGGCAGCAGCGCGACCCCGCGCTGTACCCCACCTTTGCACAGCAGTATGACGCGCAGAACGCAAGCTCCTCCAGCGTGATCCTTGTATGCGGGGATAACCACACCGTGGTGGACTACAATGATATGTATACGGCGGATTATTCCAGCTATTATACCACCGGCAGTTACACAATGAGCTTCTCCGCTGAGAACGCGCTGTCCTCCGGCATTGCCAAGGTCACGCGGGAGAGCAGCTATGTGCTGTACCAGCTGACCGGCCACGGCGAATCCAGTCTGGAAAGCGATTTTACCGAAACGCTGGATAATTCCGGCGTTACCATGCAGGACCTGAACCTGCTGACCACCGATACAGTGCCCGAAGATGCCGCAGCCCTGCTGATCAACGACCCGCAGGCGGACCTTTCCACCCTGGATGCCGCTGCCATCAAGACCTATCTGGAAAACGGCGGCCACCTGTTTGTGACCACCGATCTGACGGTGAGTACCCCCAACCTGGATGCCCTGCTGGCAGAGTACGGCATGACCCGCCAGGAAGGCCTTGTGATTGAAAATGACAGCAGCTATTACCTTTACGGCACTGCACAGACGTGCCTTTTGCCGAACTTGAGTTCTAACGAGATCACCGCGGGCGTGACCGACGGCATGCATGTTTTTACCCCCGTGGCACAGGGCATTGTGAAAGGCGACAGCACCGATGACCTGACCCTGACCACCCTGCTGAGCACCAGTAGCACGGCTTACGCCATGCAGGATTACGCCCAGGCATCCACCGCTGAGCAGGGGGCAAATGACCCCAACGGCCCCTTTAACATTGCCGTTGCCGCCAGCAACAGCACCACTGGTGCAAAGGTAGTGTGGGTGAACTGCGCTAATCTACTGAACAGCAAGGGGATAGAGTATGTCGCTAGGGAATATGCCTCGTTGTTGATTGGTGGCAACGCACAGCTACTAACAAGTACCGTGAACTGGATGACCGGCGAAGAAAACGGTGTGGTGATTGACAGCAAGAGTATGAGCGCCGAAACCTTGACGGTACCTGCCAAGGCCATCATGCTGCTTGGCCTGCTGTTTACCATTGTGGTGCCGCTGGCCTTTATCGTGGCCGGTATTGCCATCACTTTGGTGCGCCGCCGCCGTTGATATTTCCAGTGCCGCAGAAACCTTAGGAGATAACAGCCAATGAACACAAAGAAAATGTTGCCCCTTTTTGTGCTGGTTCCCGTGGTGGTTGTGCTGGGCGTTGCCCTTGGCGTGCTGAACCATGCAGACACCGAGGAAGAGGATACCAGCATTGCACTGTGCAGCCTGGATGCTGACAGCGTGACCGCGATTGCCTACAAAGACGCCAGCGATGGCGCAACGTTGGAATCCGCCCTGACCAAAACGGATGATACCTGGACACTGGATTCTGACCCCGCGCTGCCCCTTGACCAGAGTAAGGCCCAAGGCGTTGCCGACAGCATGACCGCTCTGACCGCGCTGCGCGAACTGAGCGATGACGCCGACGTTGCCAGCATGGGCTTTGATACCCCGACTTATGAGCTGAGCCTGAAAACGGCAGATACCGAATGGACGCTGACCGTTGGCAGCAAGAACTCCATCACAAACAACTGGTATGCCCGCCTGAGCGCAGACGGCCCGGTGTATACGCTGGACAGTTCGGCCCTGAGCGGCATCTGCAAAACCGCAAAGCAGCTGTATGCCGCCCAGAGCATTACGGACATAGATGTGGACGATGTGACCAAGATGGTGGTGCAGACCGCCAACGGCGGAACCCTGAGCTTTGACCAGAATGACAGCACCTGGACGCTGACGGATGATGCGGAGTATAACCTGAATCAGGATATCGTCAAAAAGATGGCGAGCACCATCTGCGATCTGAAAACCAAGTGGAGCGTGACCGAACCGCAGGCCGATGCCGTGTATGGTCTGGATACCCCCAATGCCATCGTTACCCTGATCACATCGGACGGCACCAGCATCCAGTGCAGCTTTGGCGGCAACGATGCCGAGGACGATACCCTGTGCTACCTGCGCAGCTCCGGCGCAGCAGGCGTTGTGTATGAAGTGAGCACTGACGCCCTGAACGCCTTTGCCTATGACAAGGCAGCGCTGGAAGCCGAGGAGGAAGCCACCCCCGAAACCGCCGATGTTGCCGCCGAAGACCCGGTTGGCAATGACAATACCGTTGATGATGAATAATCGGTCCGGCAGCAAAGCCTGAACCAATGCAAAGCCCCCGGCACGGTGCCAAACCACTGTGTCGAGGGCTTTTTGCAGAGTAATGCGGGATTTTACCACTTGATTCCTGTAAATTCCGTTCCATTTTGCCGCGAGGCATGGTATAATCAAAATACAATAAAACACGCCGCAAGGCCAGCATATGCAGCAGTGCGCGTTGTGCGGGGAAAATGGCATTTCCCTATAGTGACCGCAGGGGCGCACATTGTGCACCCGCCAACTTAAGGCAAAGGCAGCACCGCACAATTCCCGCCTGACGGCTTAAGCACCGCTCCGGCGGCTGCGGCACGGCATCTGCGTTGCCAAAATGCTCGATAAGACATCCAGTATTATCTGCGCTTTTGGCTTAGCATCTGCCGCACCTCGCTCGCCGTATCAGCACTTAGAATTATGCGGTATTGCCTTAAGGCAAAGATATTTCCCTGTGAAAATATGGATAGGAAAAATGCCTTTTATGTAACAATTTGGATGACTTCTTCGTTTATCTTATTAGAGGATACACCCTAGACAAACAGCAGGGGGCGGTAAGCATGAAAAAAAGATTCGCGGCATTTGTGTCAACCGTTTTGGCGGCAGTCTTGTGCGCCTGTTCTGCTGCCCCAAAAGATGTACTCCCCAATAAGGCGGCCCAGCCGACCGAAGCACCAACACAGCAAGCCAAAACCACGCAGGCAGCACCCACGGAACAGCCCACCCCGGAGCCGGACCCCGTGCAGCAGCTGCTGGAGGAGATGACGCTGGAACAAAAGGTGGGGCAGCTCTTTCTGGTTCGACCCGATTCCCTGGACTTGAGCCAAACGCAGGACCAGATCAACGATGCCAAGGCGGACGGCGTGACCGAACTGACGGATGCCATGCGCCAGACTTTGGCGGAGTACCCGGTGGGCGGCGTGGTGATCTTTGGCAAAAATCTGGAAAGCCCGCAGCAGATCACCCAATTCCTGGACGATTTGCAGCAGGCGAGCGATACGCCGCTCTTTACTGCCATTGATGAGGAGGGCGGTCTGGTGGCGCGCCTTGCCAACAATGCCGCGTTTGACCTGCCCCAATACGAAAGCGCTGCGGCGGTGGGAACATCCGGTAACCCGGAAGATGCCCGCGCCATGGGCCGCACCATTGGCGGCTACTTAAAAGAATACGGCTTTAACCTGGATTTTGCCCCTGTGGCCGATGTGAACACCAACCCCGATAACCCGGTCATCGGTACCCGCGCGTTCAGCAGTGAACCGCAGACCGCCGCCGACCTTGTGGGCGGGGCGTGCGCCGGGTTTGCCGATGCGGGCATTGCCTGCACCCTCAAGCATTTCCCCGGCCATGGCGATACCAGCGAGGATACCCACGTTGGCACCGTAACGCTGAACAAAACGCTGGATGACCTGCGCAGCTGTGAGCTGGTGCCCTTTGCCCAAAATGTGAACAATGCTCCGCTGATTATGGTGGCCCACATTACCGTGCCGCAGGTAACAGGGGACGATACCCCGGCCTCCCTTTCCAGCGTCATGCTGACCGATCTTTTGCGCGGGGAGCTGGGCTATCAGGGCTTGATCGTGACGGATTCGCTGGCGATGCAGGCCATCACCGATGTGTATACCCCCGGTCAGGCGGCGGTCAAGGCGCTGCAGGCCGGTGCAGACCTGCTGCTGATGCCCAACGGCCTTGCCGATGCCTATACCGCCGTGCTGGAAGCTGTGCAGGATGGTACCATCCCCCAGCAGAGACTGGACGAAAGCGTGCAACGCATTTTGCAGTGCAAATACCAATACGGCATCCTGACGCAGTAACGCGGTGCCGTTTATAAGGAGAATGAAAATGCCTAAGTATACAGTAGACGGTTCGTTTTTTGTGCAGCAGCTTTCCGGCATCCAGCGCTATGCGCGGGAAATACTCGCTGCCATGGACCCCATGCTGGAACCCGGCGAGCTGGAAGTGGCGGTTCCGCCGGATTGTATCGTTCCCGAATACCGCAATATCAAGGTGGTCACCCTGCCGCAGTCCAGCGGCATTTTGGGCTGGCAGCGGGTGTATGGCCGATATCTGGCACAAAGCGGGCGCTGCTGGCTGGGCATGTGCAACGTTATTCCCATGTTCCACCGTGGGAACGAGGGCATTGCCGTGGTGCATGATGTGTGCTATAAAGCACGCCCGGATTTTTATACCGACCTGCGCGGCCGCACCAGCGCTGTCTGGCACTGCATGCAGTATGCGGCCATTGCCAAAAAGGCCAGAAAAATCGTGACGGTCTCGGAATTTTCCAAAAGCGAAATCGTGAAATATTACCATGTGAACCCCGAAAAGATCACCGTGGTGTATAACGCCTGGCAGCATATGCAGCGCGTGCGCCCTGACCCCATGCTGTTTGGTGAGTACAGCAAGTGGCCGCAGCTGAAAAAGGGCGAGTATTATTTCTCAATGTCCAACCTACTTAAAAATAAGAACTTTCCCTGGGTGCTGCGCGCTGCGCAGAGCAAACCCCAGGTTATGTTTGCAATTGCGGGCGGCGGCAGCCTTGCCAAAGAGGCCGCTGCCTTGGGGTTGGACCACCTGAATAACGTGATGTACCTTGGCTATGTGACGGACGGCGAAGCCAAAAGTCTGATGGAAAACTGCAAGGCGTTTTTGTTCCCCACGCTGTATGAGGGGTTCGGCATCCCCCCACTGGAAGCCATTGCCTGCGGTGCTCCACGCGTGATGGTGAGCAATACCCCCTGCATGCGGGAAATTTACGGCTCCCACGCTGATTACATTGACCTTTCCACCAACCACGGCAGTGTGGACCATGTAACCCCCGGCCGGGATGCCGCCGCCGTACTGCAAAAATACTCGTGGGAAGGCAGCGCCCGCCGCATGCTGGAGGTGCTGCGTGAGCCATGACCGTAACGATACCGGGTGATTTCGATCTGCAAAAAATAGCCGCCAGCGGCCAGGCGTTCCGCATTGCGCAAACGCCGCAGGGCTGGCGGTTTTTGGCCGGGGATAAGCTTTTGTACCTGCAGCCCGGCAGCGGTGATACGTATACAGCTAGCTGTACCCCGGAAGAATGGCAGGGCTTCTGGCACCGCTATTTTGATCTGAACCGCAATTATGCGGCCATCCGCGCCGCGGTGCCCAAACAGGATGCCTACCTTTGCGCAGCGGCCCGGGCCGGGGCGGGCATCCGCATTCTGCGCCAGGACGCCTGGGAGATGCTGGTTACCTTTATCATCAGCCAGCGCAAAAATATCCCGGCCATTCAGGCTTGCGTGGAAACGCTGTGTACCCGGTACGGTGCGCCGCTACTGCAGCCGGGCGGGAATGTGCTGTATGCGTTCCCAACGGCGCAGGCACTCGCCGCGGCAGGGGAGCAGGCATTGCGGGACTGTGCGCTGGGTTACCGCGCCCCGTATGTTCTGGCTGCCGCCCAGGCGGTTGCAGCGGGAGCGCTGGACCTTGCCGCGCTGGAAACCCTGCCCGATGCCCGGCTGCTGGAAGCTTTGATGCAGCAGCACGGCGTGGGCATCAAGGTGGCCAACTGCGTGGCCCTGTTTGCCTATGGCCGCATGGAGTGTGCCCCCGTGGATGTGTGGATCCAGCGTGTGATCGACCAGCATTACGCGGGCCAGAACCCCTTCCCAGCCTATGGCAATGCCGGAATTTTGCAGCAGTGGATGTTCTATTTCGCCCGTTCCGAAAAGGAACGGGCGAAATAGAAAGAATAATGAAAAAAGAATAAAGAATAATGCAGGTGGACCGCAGTGCTGCGCACGGCTCAGAAATATTAGTGCTCTATATTTGACGGAACTCTAATATTTTTGAGCGTTGTGCCAGCAACGCGGTCCACCTGCATTTTTAATTATTCTTTATTACTTATTCATTTGGCAAATATTCATTTGCCTACCGCCCTGTCCATTCTCCGGTATTGCAGCGCTTCCATCAGCTCTGCGGCGCCGATCTGTTCCACACCGTTCATGTCGGCAATGGTGCGGGCAACGCGCAGGATGCGGTCATAGGCGCGGGCGCTGTAGCCCATGCGTTCAAACGCACCGCGCAGCAGCTTTTCGGCGGCGGGGGCAAGCGGGCAGTAGCGGCGCAGCATGCCGCTGGGCAGCTGGGCGTTGCAGGTAAAGCCAAGGCCTTGGTAGCGCTGAGCCTGAATGGCGCGTACCGCGGCCACCCGCGTGCGGATGTCAGCGCTCGGCTCGCCGCCGGTTTTGGCGGCAAGGGCGTCGTACTCCACGGGGCGGGCCTCCACATGCAGGTCAATGCGGTCCAACAGCGGACCGGAAATCCGCTGCCGGTAGCGCTCGATCGCACTGGGCGTGCAGCTGCATTCCCGTACGCCGGAACCATAATACCCGCACTTACAGGGGTTCATGGCGGCAACCAGCATAAAACGGCAGGGGTAGGTGGCGGTGCCGTGTACCCGGCTCACGGAGATGCACCCGTCCTCGATGGGCTGGCGCAGCACCTCCAGCGCTTCGCGGCTGAACTCTGGCAGCTCGTCCAAAAACAGTACACCGTTGTGGGCCAGGCTGACCTCGCCGGGGCGGGGCACTGTGCCGCCGCCCGCAATGGCTGCGGCGCTGACACTGTGGTGGGGACTGCGGAACGGTCGCTGCTGCAATAATCCGGTTCCGGCCTGCACCAGCCCGGCAACGGAATAAATCGCGGTGGTTTCCAGCGCTTCCTCATAACTGAGCGGCGGCAGGATGCCCGGCAGGCGCTTGGCCAGCATGCTTTTGCCGGTGCCCGGCGGGCCCACCATCAACAGGTTGTGCCCACCCGCAGCGGCAACTTCCAGCGCGCGGCGGGCCTCCGCCTGGCCGCGCACATCCGCAAAATCGGGGCCAAGCCACTGCCCGGCGGCATCGTATCCTGTGCGGCTGGCGGGGCTGAGCTTTGCCTGCCCCGCCAGGTGGCGGATCACATCCGCAGCGCTGCGGGCGGGGTAAACTGTCAGCTGCTCGGCCACGGCGGCTTCGGCGGCGTTTTCGGCAGGAACAAACAGCTCGGTCACACCCGCCTTTTGGGCGGCAAGGGCCATGGGCAGGGCACCGGCAATGGGGCGCAGTGTGCCATCCAGCCCAAGTTCACCCAAAAATGCCTGGTGCGGCTCTGGCTGTGGGATGTACTGCTGCGCCGCCAAAATGCCGATGAACACCGGCAGGTCATACAAACTGCCGGTCTTGCGCACATCGGCGGGGGCCAGGTTGACGGTAACATGGCTGGCGGGCCAGGGGCAGTTCAGGTTTTTGATGGCACTGCGCACCCGCTCACTGCTTTCCTTCACGGCGGAATCCGGCAGGCCCACCATGGCAAATTTGGGCAGACCGCCGCTGATGTGGGTTTCCACGGTAACGGGGTAGCCATCCAGCCCCGTTACCCCCAGGCTGACAACGTGTGCATACATGGCGCAGCCAACTCCTTTTTTTCAACAAATTGCGTACTTTGATTATTTTCAGTATATCCTGTTCCGCCCGCGGCGGCAAGCATATTTTTTGTGCCCAAAATCTGCCTTGACGCTGTAGGGTAAAAAACAGGCAAAGCTCCGGCAAAAAGCCGGAATTCCAGCTTTTTTTGATTGACAACGCAAACTAAAATTGATATATTTAATTTGAACAAGTAAATTTACCCAAAACTTTTACAGGGTAAGAAAGTGATGGTGTCCAAAATGTATAAAGAAATGTACAGCCGTTGGCTTGCTGCCAACCTGGATGACCCCGACCTGAAGCCGGAGCTGGAATCGATTCAGAACGATGACGCTGCCATTCAGGATCGTTTTGCCGTTGCCCTTAAGTTCGGCACTGCCGGTCTGCGCGGTGTGATCGGCGCCGGTACCAACCGCATGAACGTGTATGTTGTGCGCCAGGCTACCCAGGGCCTTGCCAACTGGGTCAAGACCCAGGGCGGCACCCAGACCGTTGCTATCAGCTATGACAGCCGCATCAAGAGCGATGTGTTTGCCAAGGCTGCTGCCGAAGTTCTGGCCGCCAACGGCGTAAAGGTGCGCATTTACAGCGCCCTGATGCCGGTTCCCGCACTGAGCTTTGCTACCCGGTATTATAACTGCAACGCCGGTATCATGGTAACGGCATCCCACAACCCGGCCAAGTACAACGGCTATAAGGCCTACGGCCCCGATGGCTGCCAGATGACCGATGAGGCCGCTGACATCGTGTACGCCGAAATCCAGAAGACCGACATCCTGACCGGCGCCAAAACTATGCCGTTTGCCGAGGGGCTGGAAAAGGGCATCATCGAATACGTTGGCGATGACTGCATCAACGCCCTGTACGAAGCAATCGAAGCCCGCTCCATCCGTCCCGGTATCTGCAAGACCGCCGGCCTGAAGCTGGTTTACAGCCCGCTGAACGGCTCCGGCCTGGTTCCGGTCACCCATGTTCTGCATGACATCGGCATTACCGATATCACCGTTGTGCCGGAACAGGAAAAGCCGGACGGCAATTTCCCCACCTGCCCGTACCCCAACCCCGAAATTTTCGAGGCTCTGCGCCTTGGCCTGGAACTGGCCGAAAAGTCTGGTGCAGACCTGATGCTGGCCACTGACCCCGATGCTGACCGCGTTGGCATTGCCGTTAAGTGCAAGGATGGCAGCTATGAGCTGCTTTCCGGCAACGAAGTCGGCGTTCTGCTGCTGGATTACATCTGCGCGGGCCGCATTGAGCAGGGAACCATGCCCAAAGACCCCGTCATGTGCAAGTCCATCGTGTCCACCCCGCTGGCGGACAAGGTGGCCGAGCATTACGGTGTTGAGTGCCGCAATGTGCTGACCGGCTTTAAGTGGATCGGCGATCAGATCGCCAAGCTGGAAGCTGCTGGTCAGGTTGACCGCTTCATCTTTGGCTTTGAGGAAAGCTATGGCTACCTGGCTGGTCCTTACGTCCGCGATAAGGATGCCATCATCGGCTCTATGCTGATTTGCGAAATGGCTGCTTATTACCGCGCAAAGGGCAGTTCCATCAAGGAAGAGCTGGAGCGCATTTACGCCGAGTATGGCCGCTACCTGAACAAGGTTGACAGCTTTGAGTTCCCGGGCCTGTCCGGCATGGACAAGATGGTGGGCATTATGTCCGGCCTGCGCGAAAACCCGCCCAAGGACTTTGGCGGTGACGCCGTTGTAAAGGTTGTGGACTATAAAAAGCCTGAAGAGACCGGTCTGCCCGCCGCCAACGTGCTGATCTACACCCTGGCATCCGGCTGCACCGTTGTGGTGCGCCCCTCCGGCACTGAGCCGAAGATCAAGACCTACTTTACCACCAAGGGCAAAGACCTGGCCGAAGCCGAAGCCAAGAAAGAAGAACTGGCCGCTGCCGTTAAGCCGCTGCTGGCATAATGTGATTCCATAGGTTTGGCGCTTTTGGGCCGCCTGCTGTAATACGCAGACGGCCTTTTTTGTATGCAGCCCCCTAGCCGCCGCAGTGAGGAAATAACGCGCATTTTCAGGCTCCGCTTGGGGAAGCACCCCTCAGTCACCTTCGACGACAGCTCCCCTCGAAGGGGAGCCAAAGGCTTTGCGGAAAATTGTTGCGGCATCTGCTACAAGGCCCCGGAACGGTCAAGACCGTTCCCTACAGAACATTTTATTGTGTGCGGCCAACCCACAAACACCCAGTAGGGCGGGGGTACCCGACTCCGCCGGAAACTTACCGGAGCAGATACAAAAAACGTGTGATGTACTTTGCCCCACAGTAGGAGACGGCGTCCTCGACGTCCCGGATGGGCATATAAATGATTGCACTTTTGCTGGCAATTTGCCGCCGCAAAAGATTGCCCGCACTACTTGACAAAACACAAAAACTCTGGTAAAATACTCTAGCAATCGTTCAGAGGGCTGCTCCACACGCACAGGATGGCGTCTGCTGGTAGCCGAAATTCGAAGATTGTGATGAGCACATATATCAAGTATGGCTCCCTTTAGTCATGATCGAGAAAGAGGTGAAATGAAAATGAAGCAGGGTATTCATCCCAACTATGTGGATTGCACCATTACCTGCGCATGCGGCAACGTGATCCATACCCGCGATACCAAGCCGGAGATCCGCGTTGAAGTTTGCAGCAAGTGCCATCCCTTCTACACCGGCAAGCAGAAGCTGGTTGACACCGGCGGACGTGTTGAGCGCTTTAAGCGCCGCTACGCCAACAAGGCTGGCAAGTAATTGCATTAAGGTTTTGTATACCGCAGATGGCAACATCTGCGGTATTTTTTTCAAATACATCATCTTGCATCTCAAAGGAGAACCCCTATGCCGGACTATCAAACGATCCGCGGTATTTCCACCTTTGAATATGAAGAAAAGCGTTCCCGCTTTATTGCTTCCGCTGCGTTTGCCGATACCGAGGAAGCTGCCCTTGCCCACCTGAACCGCATCAAAGCGGCCAACCGCACCGCGCGGCATAATGTGTATGCCTATGTTCTGCGCGAGGGCGGCCGCACCCGCTACAGTGATGACGGCGAACCCGCCAAAACCGCCGGTACCCCCGTGCTGGAAGCCATCGGCCATGCGGGGCTTTCGGATGTGATCGTGGTGGTTACGCGGTACTTTGGCGGAGTTCTGCTGGGTACCGGCGGGTTGGTGCGGGCCTACACCGCGGCGGCATCCGGAGCCTTGCAGCAGGCGGAGATTGTCAGCATGCGGCTGGTGACGGATTGCGCCGTGACCGTGCCATACCCCAAGTTTGAACAGGCCCAGCGGATGATCGCAGCCGCCGGGGCCAAACTGCAGGAACCGGAGTATGCCGATGCTGTGACCCTGCGCTGGCGCATGCCTGCCGGAACCGAAGAATCCCTGTGCCATGACCTGAGCGAGCTGACTCGCGGCAGTGCCGAAGTGACGATCAGCAAACCACTTTACGCAGCTTTTTGATGCTGCGCAGTCATTTCTGGCAAGAAAGCAGAATTTCCCATGAAATTTTTACATTTCATACAAGTGTTTGGCGGCTTTTTATCGTATTTATAATATAGAGAGCCGTTTTTGGGCATGATATGCCCAACGGGGAACCGGATAGGGGAAAGGAGGCTGCGCCGTGACTGTGCGGGAAGAGACCCAGACAATTGAACGCCTGACCTTAAGCCCCTATGCCGCTTTAAGTGAGCAGAGCTTTGGCCGCCGCACCCCGGAACCGGAAGATGACCTGCGGACCTGCTACCAGCGTGACAGGGACAGAATTTTGCACTGTAAAAGTTTCCGGCGGTTGAAGCAGAAAACACAGGTGTTTCTTTCGCCGGAGGGCGACCACTACCGCACCCGGCTGACCCACACGCTGGAAGTCAGCCAGATTGCCCGAACCATTGCCCGCGCCCTGCGGCTGAATGAGGACCTGACCGAAGCCATTGCCCTGGGGCATGATCTTGGCCACACCCCATACGGCCACGCGGGGGAGCGCGCACTGAACCGGCTGTGCCCCGGCGGGTTTACCCACTACCGCCAAAGCCTGCGGGTGGTGGACTACCTGGAAAAGGACGGCAAGGGCCTGAACCTTTGCTGGGAGGTGCGCAACGGGATTATTACCCACACCAAAGGTGCCTGGGCCCGCACGATGGAAGGCTGTACCGTGCGCTATGCGGACCACATTGCCTTTTTGAACCATGATATTGAGGATGCCGTGGCCGCCGGTGTGCTGAACCCCACCGCCCTGCCGCGGGATGCCGTGCAGGTGCTGGGAGATACCAAATCCCGGCGCATCACCACAATGATTACCGACCTTGTGGCAAACAGCGCAAACTGCAAAAATGGGAAAATGCAGTTTTCCCCCGAAGTGGAGGAGGCATACGGTGTGCTGAAAGACTTTATGTACAGCACGGTGTATGTGGACAAGGATGCCAAGCGCGAAGAGAAAAAAGTGGACAAGATGATCGAAGCGCTGTATGAGCGCCTTTGCGCGGACCCCACGCTGATGCCTAATTTTTATATGCAGGTGGCATATCACCAGGGAATGGACCGTGCCGTGGCGGATTATATTTCCGGCATGAGCGATGAATTTGCTACCCGCCTGTTTGAGGAGCTGTTTGTGCCGCAAAAGTGGCAGGTGCTATAAAATTGGCAGTATGTTAGAGCACTGCCGCCCGCCCCGAAGGGGCGCACATTGTGCTATAAATTATTACGATATATACGCGAAAGGAGGCCCGGAGCCCCATTGATCCCACAGGAATACATACAGGAAGTGGTTGCACGCAATGATATTACCGAAGTAATCGGCCAATATGTGCAGCTGCGTCATCGCGGGCGGACCTATACCGGGCTGTGCCCTTTCCATAACGAGAAAACCCCTTCGTTTACCGTCTACCCGGATACCCAAAGTTTTTACTGCTTTGGCTGCGGTGCGGCGGGGGATGTGATTAACTTTGTGCGCAAAATTTCCAACCTGGGCTATGTGGAAGCTGTTAAACAGCTGGCGGGCCGCGCCGGGATGCCCATGCCAGAGGAGGACGACCAGGAAAGCCGTTCCCGCTCCCGCCTGTTGGAGATTAACCGCAACGCCGCGCGCTATTTTTATGACCAGCTCAACGCCCCAACGCCGGAAGCCGCCATGGCCCGCCGCTACTGGCGCGAAAAACGCGGCCTTTCGGATGCGGCCATCCGCCGGTTTGGCCTGGGCTATGCACCGGAAGATTTTGTCGGCCTTCTGCACTACCTGCGCCACCGCGGCTTTACCGAGCCGGAATTGGAATCCTCCGGCCTTGTCAAGCGTAGCGCCAAGGGCAATCTGTATGATATCTTCCGCCACCGCGTGATGGTGCCCATCATTGATGTGCGGGGCAATATCATTGCGTTCGGCGGGCGCGTGATGGATGATTCCAAGCCAAAATACATCAACTCGCCCGAAACGATGGTCTACCACAAATCCCGCACGCTGTTTGCGCTGAATGTGGCAAAAAAATCAACGTCCAAGCGGTATATCCTCTGCGAAGGGTATATGGACGTCATCTCGATGCACGAAGCCGGGTTTGATACCGCTGTCTGTGCCTGCGGCACGGCTTTGACGCCGGAGCAGGTCAAGCTGCTGACGGAATACGCCGACGAAGTGGTGCTGAGCTATGACTCGGACGAAGCAGGCCAGAAGGCAACGGAACGCAGTTTGGCGCTGTTTTCCGGTACCAATTTGCAGGTGCGGGTGCTGAACATCCCCGGTGCCAAGGACCCGGATGAATTTATCCGAACCTATGGCCGCGACCGGTTTGAAGCCGTGCTGGAAGGCACCGCAACCCCGCTGGAGTTCAAGCTGGCTAAGGCAGTGAAAAAATATGACCTGCGCAACGATGCCCAGCGCCTGCAATATGTGGATGAAGCCATCGGCATTCTGGCAGGCAGCGCGGTCAGCCCCACGGCGCGGGATGTGTATGCCGGGCGCATTGCGGAGCAGACCGGCATTGATAAAAAGGCTGTGTTGGTCCAGCTGGAAAGCGCCGTGCGCGGGGCCGGGCGCAGGGCGCGCCGCAAAGAGCAGAACGAACTTTCCCGCCAGGGGATTGCGGCGGATATCCGCGTGCCCTATGACCGCGGGGGCGAAGCTGCCCTGGGGGCCGCAAGCGCCGCCCGCCAGCTTGTGGCGGCTATGCTGCAGGATGCCGGCGCCATCCCCTACATCCGGGAGCGGCTGAACCTTGGCATGGTGGTGCTGCCGGAAATGCAGCAGGCAATCAAGGCGATTTACGACTGCGCCGCCCGCGGCCAGCCCGCCAACGCCACGACCCTTTCCCCCTTGTTGGAGGAAAAAGCCTACAGCCAGGTGATGCTGGCCCAGGCCCAAAACGCCGATACCCGCCTGACCCGCCGGGATATTGATATGCTGCTGGATCGTTTGCAGACCGCAAACCCCGAAAGCGCCCAGGTGGCAGGCACCACAGACGATGAATTCCGGCAGAAATTTGCCGCCCTTGCCCGCAAAAAAGTGGGCGAACGCCCGCCGGAAGAATAATTTCCACCCGGCCAAAACCATGTTGTTTTATCCCGTTCCAGTAAGATGGGCAGAATAAAAACCAAAGGAGAAACTACTTATGGCAGAAAAGAAAGATTCGATTCGCAACCTGATTGAACAGGGCCGCCGTGCAGGCAAATTGACCAGCACCGAAATCAGTGACGCTATGGAAGAAAGCAGCCGTGTTATTGACGCGGAGCAGATGGAAAAGCTGTATGAAGAGCTGGAAAGCAACGGCATTGAAGTGGTGGATGATGACGCCACTGATATGTCCGCTGTGGCCGATATGGGCGAGGAGGGGATGGATGACTTTGAGGATACCGTTACCTCGGACGGCATTACTATCGATGACCCCGTTAAGGTTTACCTGAAAGAGATCGGCCGCGTGCCCCTGCTGACCCCTGATGAGGAAGTGCAGCTGGCCCTGGATATCCAGAAAGGCGGCAAGGACGGCGAACGCGCCAAGCAGCGCCTGAGCGAAGCCAACCTGCGTCTGGTAGTTTCCATTGCAAAGCGCTATGTGGGCCGCGGCATGCAGTTCCTGGACCTGATCCAGGAAGGTAACCTGGGTCTGATCAAAGCGGTTGAAAAGTTTGACCATACCAAGGGCTTCAAGTTCTCCACCTATGCAACGTGGTGGATCCGCCAGGCCATCACCCGCGCCATTGCGGATCAGGCCCGCACCATCCGTATCCCTGTGCATATGGTGGAAACCATCAACAAGGTCAAAAAGGTTTCCAGCCAACTGCTGCACGAAAACGGCCATGAGCCCAGCGCCGAAGAAATTGCCGAGCGCCTGGATATGCCGGTGGACAAAGTGCGCGAGATTATGCGCGTGGCACAGGAACCCGTCAGCCTCGAAACCCCCATCGGTGAGGAGGAAGATAGCCACTTGGGCGACTTTATCCCCGATGAGGAAGCCCCCGTTCCCGCCGAAGCCGCCAGCCAGACCCTGTTGAAAGAGCAGCTGGCCGATGTGCTGAAAACCCTGACCCCGCGTGAAGAAAAGGTCCTGCGCCTGCGCTTTGGCCTGGAAGATGGCCGCCCCCGCACGCTGGAAGAGGTGGGCAAGGAGTTCAACGTTACCCGTGAACGTATCCGCCAGATCGAAGCAAAAGCCCTGCGCAAGCTGCGCCACCCCAGCCGCAGCAAAAAGCTGCGCGACTTCCTGGATTGATGCCGTGATTCTTATATAGAATAGAAATAGCAAATTAAAATCATCTGCACCCGTACTGCTGTTTGCCCGGCGGTGCGGGTGTATTTTTGTGTGCAGCAGGCATAAATGACAAAGCCACAGCATACGATTACCCTGATGATATAGGGGAGGGGATAACGATGTGTGGAATTGCCGGACAGATCAGCGCGGACCCAAATAAGATTGCAGCCAACTACCCAGCTTACTGCCGAATGCAGAAAAGCCTTGCACGCCGCGGGCCGGACCAGCGGGGAATGTACCTGCACGGCCATGCGGCGCTGATCCATGCGCGGCTGGCTGTGGTGGATCTGGAAAACGGCTGCCAGCCCATGGTGCTGGAGCAGGGCGGGGAGAAATACATTCTGGTGTACAACGGCGAGCTGTACAATACGCCGGAGCTGCACGCCCAGCTTGCGGCTCTGGGCCATCGCTTTGTAAGCCATTCCGATACTGAGGTTTTGTTACATGCTTTTGCCCAGTGGGGGCCAGAATGTCTGGAAAAGCTGAACGGTATTTTTGCATTTGCTGTGTGGCAGCAGCGGGCGCAAAAGCTCTTTCTGGCGCGGGACCGCATCGGGGTCAAGCCGCTGTTCTATGCCCTGCGCGGGGACAGCCTGATCTTTGCTTCCGAGCTGAAAACGCTGCTCTGCCACCCGGAGATCCCGCCGCAGGTGGATGCCCATGGGCTGGCCGATGTGCTGCTGCTCGGCCCCGGCCGCACGCCGGGGTGCGGGGTGTTCCGCAATGTGCAGGAATTGAAGCCCGGTTGCTGCGCAGAATACACTGTGCCACAGGTTGGTGCGCCGCGCCTCACCGTGCGCCGCTACTGGCAGCTGACCGACCACGAACACCCCGATGATTTTACCCACACCGCAGCCAAAGTGCGGGACCTGGTGATGGATGCCGTCACGCGGCAGCTGGTATCGGATGTGCCGGTGGCAACCTTCCTTTCCGGCGGGCTGGATTCCAGCCTGATTTCGGCAATCGCGGATTCCCACTTTACGGCGCGGGGCAAAACGCTGCAGACTTTCTCGGTCGGTTATCAGGATAACAAAAAGTACTTCCACGCCACCCATTTCCAGCCCAGCCCGGATGCGCCGTATATCCGCACCATGAACCAGTTCTTGAACGCGCAGCATACCTGGGTAACGCTGGACAGCGAAGCACTGGCCGCCGCCCTGCTGGAAGCGGTGGATGCCCGCGACCTGCCCGGTATGGCGGATGTGGACTCCTCGCTGCTGCTGTTCTGCCGTGAGATCCGTAAAACAGCCACCGTGGCACTTTCCGGCGAGTGCGCGGACGAGATATTTGGCGGTTACCCCTGGTACAGGGATAAGACCGTGCGGGAGCGGTATGGCTTCCCTTGGGCGCAGAGCACGGCATACAGGGTCAGCTTTTTTAAGCCGGAGGTGTTCGGCGGCATTGACCCGGCGGCGTATATTGATGAAGGCTACCGCGCCACGCTGGAGCAAACTTCCATCCGCCCCGGTCTGGATCCCCTGGAACAACGGATGCGCCAGATGTTTGCCCTGAACTTTAACTGGTTTATGCAGACCCTTTTGGACCGCAAGGACCGAATGAGTATGTACAGCGGGCTGGAAGTGCGCGTGCCGTTCTGCGATTACCGCATTGCGGAATACCTGTACAGCGTGCCGTGGGAATATAAGGATTACGAGGGCCACGAAAAAGGCCTGCTGCGCCAGGCGATGCAGGGCGTGCTGCCCACGGAAGTGTTGTGGCGAAAAAAGAGCCCCTACCCTAAAACATGGAACCCGGCGTATTTGAATGCTGTCAGCGCCATGCTGCGCAGTGCGATGCAGGACCCGGATGCCCCGCTGCTGCGTATTGCCAAGAGGGCAGCGCTGGAACAGCTGTTGACCGCTGCCGAGACTGCAACCCCCTGGTATGGCCAGCTGATGACCACCCCGCAGACCATTGCCTGGTTTGTGCAGCTGAATTACTGGCTGCAAAAATACCGGGTGGAGCTGGTGTAAATACCCGTGTGGCGGGCCAGGCATCAAACGCATAACACCAAAAACAGACGAGTGCCCACCCTGCACACGGATAACGGCGGGAAGGGCACTTTTTGTTTGCAAAGCGTAAAAAACGGGAAAATGCAGAAAAAACGCAGGCTGCAACCCATACAAAAAACACACAAGGTAATTGGGCATTGTGCCAATTAGCGGCATTTCAAGGATTTGTCAAGTGGCAAAAGAAATGCAAAAATAGCACTTTGCCAAAAGAAATGTGACACGCATCCGGGCGTTCAATTGCCTGATAAAAAAACACGCAAAATGCCAAAAGAGCCCTTGACAATCAGCTTTTTGGCTGGTATACTGGCATAGTATCACAAAATGGAATAGAGCGCCCTAAAGGAATTTTGATTTTTTCGCGTTTTTTCAAACTTTGTTAAAAACGACGAATGTTCCAAGAAAATCATTGCTTCGGCGGAGCGCTTTTGCCAAAAACAAATCTGAACGGAATAGGAGTGGTCGCATTTTATGGTAAAGGTCAAGCCCGTACAAAACGGTCGAACCTCCAGAATGAGCTTTTCCCGCATCAACGAAGTGATTGGCATGCCCAACCTCATCGAGATCCAGAAAAACTCTTATAACTGGTTCCTGGACGAGGGCCTGCGCGAAGTGTTCCACGACATTGACGCGATCGAGGATTACACCGGGAATCTCTCGCTGGAATTTGTCGATTACCGTCTGGACAAGCACCCCAAATATACCATTAAAGAATGTAAAGAGCGTGACGCAACGTATGCTGCGCCGCTTTATGTCACTGCGCGCCTGTTGAACAAGAGCACCGGCGAAGTGAAGGAACAGGAAATTTTCATGGGCGATTTCCCGCTCATGACGGATTCCGGCACTTTCATCTCCAACGGTGCAGAACGTGTTATCGTCAGCCAGCTGGTTCGTTCGCCCGGCGTGTTCTATGCTTCCAGCAAGGATCGTACCGGCAAGGACCTTTTCACCGCAACCATGAACCCCAACCGCGGCGCATGGCTGGAATACGAAACCGATTCTTCCGATGTATATTATGTGCGCATTGATAAAAACCGCAAGCTGCCGGTTACTACCTTCCTGCGCGCACTGGGTCTTGGCACCGATGAGCAGATCCGCCAGTACTTCGGCGATTCTGAACCCAAAATCAACGCCACCCTGGAAAAGGATATCACCCATTCCACAGAGGAAGCCCTGCTGGAGTGCTACCGCAAGCTGCGCCCCGGCGAGCCGCCGACGGTGGAAAGCTCCCGCAGCCACATCAACCTGCTGTTCTTTGATCCGCGCCGTTACGACCTGGCTCGTTTTGGCCGCTTCAAGATGAACAACAAGCTGTGCCTGTTCCGCCGTATTGCGGGCTATAAGACTGCCGAGGACATCATTGCCCCGCTGACCGGCGAACTGCTGGCCGCCAAGGGCGAGCGCATCAGCCACGAAAAGGCTGTTGAAATTGATAACGCCGGTGTTTCCCGCGTTACTGTTATCGTGGAGCGCAAGGGCCAGGATCCGGTCAATGTGATCGTGTTCTCCAACGGCTGTGTCGATGCCCAGAGTTTCTTCAGCTTTGACGTGAAGGAATGCGGCATCAACGAGCGCGCTTCCTTCGCCGAAATCCGTAAGATTCTGGATGCTACCTCCGATCCGGAAGAGCAGAAAGAACTGCTGACCAAGAATCATGATAAGCTCATCAGCCGCACCGTTACCGTTGACGATATCTTTGCTTCCGTCAACTACCTGCTGGGCCTTGACCATGGCATCGGCGTGACCGATGAAATCGACCACTTGGGCAACCGCCGCGTGCGCAGCGTTGGCGAATTGCTGCAGAACCAGTTCCGCATCGGCTTTGCCCGTATGGAGCGCGTTGTGCGCGAGCGCATGACCCTGCAGAACCAGGAATCCGGCGAGATCACCCCGCAGAGCCTGGTCAACATCCGCCCGGTCGTGGCTGCCATCCGTGAGTTCATCGGTTCCAGCCCACTGTCTCAGTTCATGGATCAGAACAACCCGCTGTCTGAGCTGACCCATAAGCGCCGTCTGTCCGCTTTGGGCCCCGGCGGTCTGTCCCGTGACCGCGCAGGCTTCGAAGTCCGCGACGTTCATTATACCCACTATGGCCGTCTGTGCCCGATTGAGACGCCCGAAGGTTCCAACATCGGTCTGATCTCCTATCTGGCATCTTTCGCCAAGATCAACAAGTACGGCTTCATTGAGGCACCTTACCGCCGCGTGGATAAAGAAACCGGCGTTGTTACCGATGAAGTTGTTTATATGCCCGCCGACGTTGAAGATGAATACATCGTGGCACAGGCCAACGAACCGCTGGACGAGAACAACCGCTTTGTCCGTTCCCGCGTTTCCGGCCGTCATCGCAACGACATTCAGGAATTTGCCCGTGAACAGGTCGATTTCATGGATGTTTCTCCGCGAATGATGGTTTCTGTGGCTACCGCCTGCATTCCCTTCCTGGAAAACGATGACTGTAACCGTGCTCTGATGGGCTCCAACATGCAGCGTCAGGCTGTGCCTCTGATGGTTACCCAGCGCTCTCTGGTTGCTACCGGCATGGAATACAAGGCTGCTACCGACTCCGGCGTCTGCGTGCTGGCTGCCCATGACGGCACCGTTGAAAGCGTTGACGCAGATAAGGTCGTTGTCCGTCTGGAAGATGGCTCCGCCGATACCTATGAACTGATTAAGTTTATGCGCTCCAACCAGGGAACCTGCGTCAACCAGCGCCCCGCCGTCTATGTGGGCGATGTTGTCAAGAAGGGCGACGTTCTGGCTGACGGCCCCGCCACCAAGGACGGCGAGATCTCTCTGGGCAAGAACGCTCTGATCGGCTTCATGACCTGGGAAGGCTACAACTATGAGGACGCTGTTCTGCTGAACGAAAAGCTGGTCCGCGAGGATATCTACACCTCTATCCACATTGAGGAGTACGAGAGCGAAGCCCGCGATACCAAGCTGGGACCTGAAGAGGTGACCCGTGATATCCCCAACGTCGGCGATGATTCCCTGAAGGATCTGGACGACCGCGGCATTATCCGCATCGGCGCCGAAGTCAAGACCGGCGATATTCTGGTTGGTAAGGTTACCCCGAAGGGTGAAACCGAACTGACCGCCGAAGAGCGCCTGCTGCGCGCCATCTTTGGCGAAAAGGCACGGGAAGTACGTGATACCTCCCTGCGCGTTCCCCACGGTGCTTACGGCATTGTTGTGGATGTTAAGGTCTTTACCCCCGAAAACTCTGACGAGCTGCAGCCCGGCGTGCGCACCTGCGTGCGCGTCTATATCGCCCAGAAGCGTAAGATCAGCGTTGGCGATAAGATGGCAGGCCGTCACGGCAACAAGGGCGTTGTTTCCCGCATTCTGCCGCAGGAGGACATGCCGTTCCTGCCTGACGGTACCCCGCTGGATATCGTGCTGAACCCCCTGGGCGTTCCTTCCCGTATGAACATCGGTCAGGTGCTGGAAGTCAACCTTGGCTATGTTGCCAAGGCCCTTGGCTGGCATGTGCAGACCCCCGTGTTCGATGGCGCGCACGAATCCGATATCCGTGACTGCCTGGCCGAAGCCCGCGACAAGTGGCATGGCGACCATGCACCGGAATATCCCACCAAGCTGCCCCGCCTGATGGGCGATAAGGGCCACATCATCGATTTCAGCAAGATCGACCTGACCGATGATGGCAAGACCACCGTTTACGATGGCCGTACCGGCGAAAAGTTCCCCTCCAAGGTTACTGTCGGTTATATGTACTACCTCAAGCTGCATCACCTGGTTGATGATAAGATCCATGCCCGTTCCACCGGCCCGTACTCTCTGGTTACCCAGCAGCCTTTGGGCGGCAAGGCCCAGTTCGGCGGCCAGCGTTTCGGCGAAATGGAAGTTTGGGCTCTGGAAGCTTATGGCGCGGCTTACACCCTGCAGGAGATCCTGACTGTCAAGTCTGACGACGTTGTGGGCCGTGTCAAGACCTACGAAGCAATCGTCAAGGGTGAAGATGTGCCGAATCCGGGCATCCCCGAAAGCTTCCGCGTTATGCTGAAAGAACTGCAGAGCCTTGGCCTGGATATTGTTGTTCAGGATAAGGAAGGCAACGCTGTTGATATGCGTCAGGAATATGACGATGACGATGCCAACTTTGACAACAGCGATATCGGTGATAACGTTCTGCTGGAAAGCGAGCTGCAGGATGATTACAGTGTCAAGGATGCCGATGAAGGCTTTGACGACGACCTGGGCGATGAGGAGCCGGATGAAGCTTCTCTGGCACAGATCGAAGCCGACAATGGCGACGACCTGTTCGACGGTGAATGATCGGAATGCTGTTTACGTCACGATTAAATGAGAGGGTTCGCTGAATGGAAAATAAAGAGTTCGATTCTATCAAGATCGGCCTTGCTTCTCCCGACCAGATCCGTGCCTGGAGCTATGGCGAGGTCAAGAAACCTGAAACCATCAACTACCGCACCCTGAAGCCGGAGCGCGACGGCCTGTTCTGCGAGCGCATTTTTGGACCTACCAAGGACTGGGAATGCCACTGCGGCAAGTATAAGCGCATCCGCTATAAGGGCAAGATCTGCGATAAGTGCGGTGTCGAAGTTACCCGCGCTAAGGTCCGCCGCGAGCGCATGGGCCACATTGAGCTGGCTGCACCCGTTTCGCACATCTGGTATTTCAAGGGCATTCCCAGCCGCATTGGCCTGATGCTGGACATCGGCCCCCGCCAGCTGGACAAGGTGCTCTACTTTGCAAACTATATTGTTACCGATCCCGGCTTTACTCCGTTGGAGAAAAAGCAGCTCCTGACCGAACGCGAGTACAAGGAGATGCGGGAAAAGTACGAGGATACCTTTGAAGCCGGCATGGGCGCCGAAGCCGTCCAGAAGCTGCTGGCTGAGATCGACCTGGAAGCTCTGTCCGCAGAGCTGCATGAGGAACTGGAAAAGGCTACCGGCCAGAAGCGCGTCCGCCTGTTGAAACGCCTGGAGTGCGTTGATGCATTCCGCCTGTCCGGCCAGCGCCCGGAGTGGATGATCCTGAACGTTGTTCCGGTCATTCCGCCGGATATCCGCCCCATGGTCCAGCTGGATGGCGGCCGCTTTGCGACTTCCGACCTGAACGATCTGTACCGTCGCGTGATCAACCGCAACAACCGTCTGAAGCGCCTGCTGGAGCTGGGCGCTCCCGACATCATCGTGCGCAACGAAAAGCGCATGCTGCAGGAAGCAGTTGATGCCCTGATCGATAACGGCCGCCGCGGCCGCCCGGTCACTGGCCCCAACAACCGCGCCCTCAAGAGCCTTTCCGATATGCTGAAGGGCAAGCAGGGCCGCTTCCGCCAGAACCTGCTGGGCAAACGTGTTGACTACTCTGGCCGTTCCGTTATCGTTGTCGGCCCTGAGCTGAAGATGTACCAGTGCGGTCTGCCCAAAGAGATGGCTCTGGAGCTGTTCAAGCCCTTCGTTATGAAGGACCTGGTCCAGAAGGGCATTGCCTCCAACATCAAGGCTGCCCGCAAAAAGGTCGAGCGTGCTTCCACCGAGGTGTGGGACTCTCTCGAAACCGTCATCAAGGGCCATCCCGTTCTGCTGAACCGTGCACCTACCCTGCACCGCCTGGGCATTCAGGCATTTGAGCCCGTTCTGGTCGAAGGCCACGCCATCAAGCTGCACCCGCTGGTCTGCACCCCCTTCAACGCTGACTTCGACGGCGACCAGATGGCTGTCCATCTGCCGCTGTCCACCGAAGCACAGCGCGAAGCCAAGATGCTGATGCTGGCTTCTGGCAACCTGCTGAAGCCGTCTGACGGCGAACCCGTCACCGTGCCCACGCAGGATATGATCCTGGGCTCTTACTACCTGACCATGGTCAACCCCGAAGACCCCGGCCACGACAAGGTGTTCCGCGATGAGGACGAAGCCCTGATGGCTTACGCCGAGCATATCGTCACCCTGCAGGCTCCCGTTAAGGTGCGCCGCACCATGGACTTTGGCAACGGCCCCGAAACCGCCCTTGTCACCACCACTGTCGGCAAGATCATCTTCAACACCCCCATCCCGCAGGATCTGGGCTATGTGGATCGCACCGACCCCGAACATAAGTTCGATTACGAAGTCGATTTCCAGGTCACCAAGAAGAAGCTGCCCGACATCATCAGCCGCTGCCTGACAAAGCATGGCACCAAGCGCTGCGCTATCATGCTGGACCACATCAAGGCACAGGGCTATAAGTATTCCACCCTTTCCGCCATCACCGTTGCCGTGCCTGACGCTATCATCCCCGAAGAGAAGCCGGAGATCCTGGCTGCGGCTGACAAGAAGGTTGAAAAGGTCATGAAGAACTTCAACCGTGGTCTTATCTCTGATGAAGAGCGCTATAAGAACACCGTTGAGATCTGGCAGGCAGCTACCGAGGAAGTTTCCAACGCTCTGTCTACCAACCTGAAGACCCACCACCAGCGCAACCCCATCTATATGATGTCCGACTCTGGTGCTCGTGGTTCTATGGACCAGATCAAGCAGCTGGCCGGCATGCGCGGCCTGCTGGCTAACACCGCAGGTAAAACCCTGGAAATGCCTATCCGTGCAAACTACCGCGAAGGCCTGAACATCTTGGAGTACTTCATCTCTTCTCGAGGCGCTCGTAAAGGTTTGACCGATACCGCACTGCGTACTGCTGACTCTGGCTACCTGACCCGCCGTCTGGTTGACGTTTCTCAGGAAGTTATCATCCGCGAGGAAGACTGCCACGCTACCGAGGGTATCCTCGTCAGCGAGATCAGCGAAGGCAACGCTACCATCGAAAGCTTCTCCGAGCGTCTGATTGGCCGTTATGCTCTGCATGACGTGATGGATCCCAAGACCGGCGAACTCATTGTGTCCAAGGACAAGATGATGGATATGTTCGACGCTGAAAAGATCAAAGCTGCCGGTATTACCGAGCTGGAGATCCGCAGCGTGATGACCTGCCGTGCTCACGTTGGCGTCTGTGCCCGCTGCTACGGCTCCAACATGTCCAACGGCCAGTGCGTTAAGGTCGGTGAATCCGTCGGTATCATTGCGGCACAGTCCATCGGCGAACCCGGTACTCAGCTGACCATGCGTACCTTCCATACTGGCGGTATCGCATCTGCTGAAGACATTACTCAGGGTCTTCCGCGTGTTGAAGAACTGTTCGAGAGCCGCCGCCCGAAGGCAATGGCTATCATGTCCGAGATTGCCGGTACCGTCCATATTGACGATACCAAGAAGAGCCGCCACGTTGAAGTGACCGGTGTTGACGATAACGGCGCACCGGTTACCAAGAGCTACCTGATCCCGTTCGGCCACCGCCTGAAGGTGATGGAGGGCGATGTGCTCGTCAAGGGCGCACTGTTGACCGAAGGCCATGCTTATCCGCAGGATATCCTGGCTGTCAAGGGCCGCATTGCTACCCAGAACTACCTGATCAGCGAAGTCCAGAAGGTTTACCGTCTGCAGGGCGTTGAAATCAACGATAAGCATATCGAAGTTATCGTCCGCCAGATGATGCGTAAGGTTCGCATTGACGATGCAGGTTCCAGCGAGTTCATCATGGGCAGCGTTGTCAACCGCCGCGATGTGATGATCGAGAACGAGAAGATTCAGGAACGCATTGATGCAGGCGAAACCGACCTGAAGCTGGTCCAGGCCAGTCAGATCCTGCTTGGTATCACCAAGTCCAGCCTGGCAACCGACAGCTTCCTGTCCGCTGCATCCTTCCAGGAAACCACCCGCGTTCTGACCGAAGCCGCCATCAAGGGCAAGGTTGACCCGCTGGCCGGTCTGAAGGAGAACGTCATCATCGGTAAGCTGATCCCCGCCGGAACCGGTTTGCCGGAGGTTGAAGAAGAGCTGGCTCGTGCCGAGGAAATCCGCGATGCCGAAGGCAGCGCTTACGACCACGCTGAAAAGTAAGACTATTCTTATCTGATAAGCTTAGCCTGACAATAAAACATAACATCCCCCACAGCATTCTCCGCACGGGCAACTGCGAACGGAAAGGGTACTGTGGGGGATTTTTATGCTGCTTTGCAGGAAATGAAACTGCTTATTGCGGAAAAGTGGCAGAAAAGTGATACAAAGTTGCTTGAAAATAGTAGTACAGCTGTGCTATGCTGGCCCCAAAGAAAGGGGGATAGCACCATGACATTGGGAGAGAAAATTGCATCCGCCCGGAAAGAAAAAGGCATGACCCAGGAAATGCTGGCAGAGCAGCTGGGGGTAACACGGCAGGCTGTGGCAAGGTGGGAGACAGGAAAAGCACTGCCTGGCACAGCTAACCAGTTTATGCTCCGAGAACTGTTGGGTATCCCGCCGGAAGAGGTTGCTTTGGAAGAAAAGACAGAAACAAGAGAACCAGATGTACAGGAAAAGGCAGAAACGGCCGGAAGCCTGACAGCAAAACAAACGTGGGTACTGATTGCGGTAATGGCAATTTTGCTATGGCTTGCTCTGCAATTTGTTGGGCTTGGCGCGGCGATTGGATTGTTGATACTTCTGTTCATTTCAATAAGCGGACTCTTTTTTATAGCGGCGGGAAAAAGCGGCGCTGCAACGGCTGCAAAAGCAGCAGCAAGGCGGGTACGGTATTTAGCGGCAGCAACACTGCTGGCGGTACTTTTATGGTGCATTGCTTTTGTGGCATCTGCAAACTACCAAAGTACAGCGATGTGGAACGTACCACAAGATGTATGGCAGCAATACCCCACAGTTGCCGCATGGATGCAGCATTGTGAAACAATGGGCAGCGGTGTCTATATGCAGCAGGTGGATTTACCAGCAAGTCAGGGGGCCGCAACGGTATATCTTGTCTGCCGCAATGGCGTGACCAATGAACAGGCAGGAAAAATCACCCCCAATCCACTGCGGCTGCGCTTCTGGGTTACTTATCAGGCAGGGGAGAGCGAGCCCATGCTGGATGTGCTGACGTTCTGCGGAAATAAGGACTATCAGGTGTTTTTCAGAATCGGGAAAGACCAGTCTGATTGTATCTTTACGACAAATGAAAGTGAAGCGTTGGCAGGAGAAGTAAGAAGCCTGCTGGAAAGCCGGGCAAATGACAAATAAAGAAAGTTAGAGAAATGAGCCTGTGCAGGAACCGTGCATAAACACTGTTTCTGCGCAGGCTTTTTGTTAAATAAAAACGGATTTGTTTTTTCTAACATTTGGTGTATAATACTTTTATACTGGGTTTGTCTGTGCAGGATGAATGGTGCCTGCATGGAGGGCAGGGGAGAACGCTTCCCTGACTGGCTCAGAAAGACATCATATAGAAAAGGAGAATCCGCTATGTCGGAAGCATTGAAAGAACGCAAAGAGATGGACCCGCAGTACCAGTGGGACCTGACCAAAATGTACGCCAGCGATGCGGAATGGGAAAAGGCTTTTGCCGCCATTGACCCCAAAATTGAAGCTTTGGCTGCCTGGGAGGGCAAGCTGAACAACGCTGCCAGCATTCGTGAATTTTATGATGCAGAAATCGGCGTGTTCCGTGAACTGGAAAACCTGGCTGTCTACACCAGCCTGCGTCTGAGCGAGGATACCCGTGCTGATGACGCCCAGAGCATGGATGCCCGCGCTACCGCCAAATATGTAAAGGCTGTCGGTACCATCGCCTATGCTCAGCCGGAAATCTTGGCACTGCCGCAGGAAACCCTGGATGCCATCATGGCTGACGAGCAGGTTGCCCCCTATCGTTTTGCTCTGGAAGACCTGCTGCGTGCAAAGCCTCACACCCTGACCGCCCCGGAAGAAAAGCTGCTGGCTGCTTTCGGAGAGGCATTCGGCACCCCGAAAAATGTTGCCGATAACCTGGAAGACGCCGACATGGTGTTCGATTCCGTCAAGGATGGCGAGGGCAACGATGTGGAGCTGACCGCTTCCAACTACATCCTGCTGCAAACCTCCAATGACCGCGTGCTGCGCAAGAATGCCTTTGAAAGCTACTACAAGAGCTTCCGCCAGCACATCAACACGCTGGCTGCCTCTTACTCCGGCGCTGTCAAGACCGCTACCGCCGAAGCCTCCGTCCGTCATTATGAATCTTCCCGCGCCATGTCCATGGCAGGGGAGAACGTGCCCGGCCAGGTCTATGATAACCTGGTGGCTACTGTGCGCAAGCACCTGCCGGATATGTATCGCTATGTTGCTCTGCGCAAGCGTATCCTGGGTGTGGACGAGCTGCACTACTATGATGTGTACGCCCCGCTGACCAAGGGCGTCAGCGCACATTACACCTATGACCAGGCCAAGCAGATGGTTCTGGATGCCGTTGCACCGCTGGGCGAAGAGTACGGCACCATCGTTCGCAAGGGCTTTGCCGAGCGCTGGATCGATGTGTTCCCCAACAAGGGCAAGAGCGGCGGCGCTTACTCCGGCGGCAGCTATGATTCCAACCCCTATATCATGTGCAACTTTACCGGTACGCTGGACAGCGTTTCCACCATTGCGCATGAGATGGGCCACAGCATGCACAGCTGGTTCAGCCGCCATACCCAGCCTGCCCAGTATGCCGACTATACCCTGTTTGTCGCAGAGGTCGCTTCCACCGTCAACGAGAACCTGCTCATTGAGCACCTGCTGGCAGAAAAGAACCAGGATCCCGCAACCCGCCTGGCCCTGCTGAATCAGTACCTCGAAAATTTCAAGGGAACCGTCTACCGCCAAACGATGTTTGCCGAGTTTGAGCGCGATGCCCACGCCATGGCCGAGCGCGGCGAAGCCCTGAATCCCGCCGCCCTGAACAATCTGTACAAGAAGCTCATTGTGGACTACTTTGGACCGGAGCTGGTTGTGGATGACGAAGTACAGTACGAGTGGGCACGCATCCCGCACTTCTACCGCCCGTTCTATGTTTATAAGTATGCAACCGGCTATTCCACTGCCGTGGCATTGTCCGAGGGCATCCTGAAGAACGGCGAACCGGCTGTTAAGAAGTACCTGGAGTTCCTGCACATGGGCGGCAGCGCTTACCCGCTGGATGAGCTGCGCCATGCCGGTGTGGACCTGACCACCCCCGCCCCGGTGGATGCTGCCCTGGATAAGTTCGGCCGCATTCTGGACGAAGCCGAAGCCTGCGTGGCACAGCTGGAAGCTGCAAAATAAGCAGGGGAAAGTCCGAGGGTGTATCTGATTCTTTGTTTTCAGATACACCTTAAGCGCACAATTAGAACCCCCAGTGCAGAAAATCAGCATCTTGCACGATTATTTGAAATATTTTTTGTGAATACTCTTGACAGAGCGTGGTTTATCCGCTATTATAATAAATGCGTGAGTTAAGGGGTCAAGTGCGGCCAAAATGGAAGCACAACCCCCGCAAAAAACTGCGCGGAATAATCAAGAAAGGAGAAAAGAAATGCCTACTTTTAACCAGCTCGTACGCAAAGGCCGTGAGGTCCTGGTAACCAAGAGCACTGCTCCTGCCCTTCAGAAGAGCTACAACTCCCAGAAGAAGCAGTACACCACCATGAACAGCCCCCAGAAGCGTGGTGTTTGCACCGCTGTTCGTACCATGACCCCCAAAAAGCCCAACTCTGCTCTGCGTAAAGTTGCCCGTGTCCGCCTGACGAATGGTATCGAGGTCACCTCCTACATTCCTGGTATCGGCCATAACCTGCAGGAGCACAGCGTTGTCCTGATCCGTGGCGGTCGTGTTAAGGACCTGCCCGGTGTCCGTTACCACATCATCCGTGGTACTCTGGATACTCAGGGTGTTGCAAACCGTAACCAGGCTCGCAGCAAATACGGCGCAAAGCGTCCCAAGGCCGGTGCCAAGAAGTAAGGAAACATCTTTTCGCCATAAAATGGTCAGCTGACCCTTTTGTGGCATAACGGGAGTTTTCTTTAACTTTCGAGTACCGATGATATCATTAATGTGAAGGAGGGAAGAAAGATGCCCAGAAGAGGTAAAATCGCAAAGCGCGAAGTTCTGGCTGATCCTATTTACAATTCCAAGCTCGTCACCCGTCTGGTCAACAGCATCATGCTGGATGGCAAGAAGGGCGTCGCTCAGAAGATCGTTTACGAAGCTTTTGAGACTGTCAAAGAGAAGACCGGCAACGATCCTCTCGAAATGTTCGAGAAGGCCATGGAAAACATCATGCCCAGCCTCGAAGTTAAGGCCCGCCGTGTCGGCGGCTCCACCTACCAGGTTCCCCTGGAGGTCAGCCCCGCTCGCCGCGAGACCCTCGGCCTGCGCTGGCTGACTCTGTACAGCCGCAGCCGTGGTGAAAAGACCATGTCCGCTCGCCTGGCCGCCGAGATCATCGACGCTACCAACAACGTTGGCGGCGCTGTCAAGAAGCGCGAAGATACCCACAAGATGGCAGAAGCCAACAAGGCTTTCGCGCATTACCGTTATTGATCTGCTTACTGAGGAGGTTTAAGCCATGGCAACGCCGAGAGACGTATCCCTGCAAATGACCCGAAATATCGGTATCATGGCCCACATCGACGCAGGCAAGACCACCACCACCGAGCGCATTCTGTACTACACCGGTATTAACCATAAGATCGGCGAAGTTCATGACGGCGCTGCCACGATGGACTGGATGGAGCAGGAACAGGAACGTGGTATTACCATCACTTCCGCTGCAACCACCTGCTACTGGAGCCACACCGAGACCCAGCACGATCCGGCTCTGTTCAAAAAGAACCGTCATCGTATCAACATCATCGACACCCCGGGCCACGTTGACTTTACTGTTGAAGTTCAGCGTTCTCTGCGTGTTCTGGACGGTTCTGTTACCGTTCTGGCCGCAAAGGGTGGCGTTGAGCCTCAGTCTGAAACCGTTTGGCGCCAGGCTGACGAGTACAAGGTTCCCCGCATGGTTTACGTCAACAAGATGGATACCATGGGTGCTGACTTCTTCCGCTGCGTACAGATGATGCATGATCGTCTGCATGCCAACGGTGTGCCTATCCAGCTGCCTGTCGGCCAGGAAGACACTTTCCGCGGCATCATCGATCTGATCGACATGAAAGCCGATATCTACTATGATGATATGGGCAATGATGTGCGCGTTGAGGAAATTCCTGAAGACCTGAAAGAACAGGCTCAGGAATATCATGACAAGCTGATCGAAGCTGTTGCTGAGACCGACGAAGAGCTGATGATGAAGTACCTGGACGGCGAAGAGCTGACCAAGGGAGAAATCAAGGCTGCTCTGCGTAAGGCTACTATTTCCAACGAGATCGTTCCTGTTGTCTGCGGCTCTTCTTACAAGAACCGTGGCGTTCAGAAACTGTTGGATGCAATCGTTGATTATATGCCCGCTCCGACCGACGTTGCGGCCATCAAGGGCACCAACCCGGAGACTGGCGAGGAAGAAGATCGCACTTCTTCCGATGATCAGCCGTTCTCTGCACTGGCATTCAAGATCATGACTGACCCGTATGTCGGTAAGCTGTGCTTCTTCCGCGTGTACTCTGGTACCGTTGAGGCTGGCACCACTGTTTACAACTCTGTTAAGGATCAGGACGAGCGTATCGGCCGTATCCTGCAGATGCATGCAAACAACCGTAAGGATATCGACATCTGCTACGCTGGCGATATCGCCGCTGCTGTTGGTCTGAAGAACACCACCACTGGTGATACCCTGTGCGATGAGAAGCATCCCATCATCCTCGAGTCCATGAACTTCCCCGAGCCGGTTATCCGCGTTGCCATCGAGCCCAAGACCAAGGCTGGCAGCGAGAAGATGGGTATTGCCCTGTCTAAGCTGGCTGAAGAGGACCCGACTTTCCGTACCTGGACCGATGAAGAAACCGGTCAGACCATCATCGCCGGCATGGGCGAGCTCCACCTGGAAATCATCGTGGACCGTCTGCTCCGCGAGTTTAAGGTCGAAGCTAACGTTGGCGCACCTCAGGTTGCCTACCGTGAAACCATCCGCAAGGATGCTAACCAGGAAACCAAGTACGCACGTCAGTCCGGTGGTAAGGGCCAGTATGGTCACGTTAAGATCAAGATTGAGCCCAACCCGGGTAAGGGTTATGAGTTTGTCAACGGTATTGTTGGCGGCGCTATCCCGAAGGAATACATCCCCGCTGTTGACAACGGTATCCAGGGCGCGATGAAGTCCGGCATTCTGGCTGGCTATCCCGTCGTGGATGTCAAGGTCACTCTGTGGGACGGCTCCTATCATGAAGTTGACTCCTCTGAAATGGCGTTCTCCATCGCCGGCTCCATGGCATTCAAGGATGCTATGAAGAAGGCTGATCCCGTCATTATGGAGCCCATCATGAAGGTTGACGTTGTTGTTCCTGACGAGTATATGGGCAACGTCATTGGCGACTTGAACAGCCGCCGCGGCGCGATCCAGAACCAGGAATCCACCGATGGCACTGCCCGTGTCACCGCTATGGTTCCTCTGTCCGAGATGTTCGGTTACGCTACTGACCTGCGTTCCAAGACCCAGGGCCGTGGCCAGTACTCCATGGAGCCGGCTGATTACCAGCAGGTTCCCAAGAGTGTTGCAGATAAGATCATGACCGAGCGCAATAAGGGCTGATTCTGCACAAATTCGCGCAAAATACTTGATTTTTCTTGAAAAATCTAGTATGATAGCCTTACAACAGGCTATTTTATCTGTTTGAATTAAAGGAGGATACTTCCAATGGCTGAAAAGGAAAAATTTGACCGCTCTTTGGAGCATGTCAACATCGGTACCATCGGTCACGTTGACCACGGCAAGACCACTCTGACTGCCGCTATCACCAAGGTTCTGGCTCTGAAGGGCGACGCCGATTTCATGGATTACTCCAGCATCGATAAGGCTCCTGAAGAGAAGGCTCGTGGTATCACGATCAACACCGCTCACGTTGAGTACCACACCGCGAAGCGTCACTATGCCCACGTTGACTGCCCGGGCCATGCTGACTACATCAAGAACATGATCACCGGTGCTGCTCAGATGGACGGCGCTATCCTGGTTGTTGCTGCAACCGATGGCCCGATGCCGCAGACCCGTGAGCACATCCTGCTGGCTCGTCAGGTTGGCGTGCCCAAGATCGTTGTGTTCCTGAACAAGTGCGATATGGTTGACGACGAAGAGCTGCTCGACCTGGTCGAAATGGAAGTTCGCGAACTGCTGGACAGCCAGGATTTCGACGGCGACAACACCCCGATCATCCGTGGTTCCGCTCTGAAGGCTCTGGAGAGCACTTCCAAGGATCCCGATGCTCCGGAATACAAGTGCATTTGGGAGCTGATGGACGCTGTTGACAGCTACATCCCGACCCCGGACCGTGCTGCTGATAAGCCGTTCCTGATGCCCGTTGAGGACGTTATGACCATCTCCGGCCGTGGTACCGTTGCTACTGGCCGTGTCGAGCGCGGTGAGCTCAAGCTCAACGAGCCCGTCGAGATCGTCGGCATCAAGGATACCCAGAACACCGTCGTTACCGGTATCGAGATGTTCCGTAAGTCCATGGACTTCTGCGAGGCTGGCGACAACGTCGGTCTGCTGCTCCGCGGCATCAAGCGTGAGGACATCGAGCGCGGCCAGGTTCTCTGCAAGCCCGGTTCGGTTACCCCGCACACCAAGTTCACCGGCGAGATCTACGTTCTGACCAAGGAGGAGGGCGGCCGTCACACCCCGTTCTTCGATGGTTATCGTCCTCAGTTCTACTTCCGTACCACCGACGTTACCGGTACGGTCAAGCTCCCCGAGGGCACCGAGATGGCTATGCCTGGTGACCACATCACCATCGAGGGCGACCTCATCCACCCGATCGCCATGGAGGAGGGCCTGCGCTTCGCTATCCGCGAGGGTGGCCACACCGTCGGTTCGGGCATCGTCTCCACGATCATTGAGTAAATTAGCTCTTTGATATAGCTGACTTAGAGAACCCGGCACTTATATGGGTGCCGGGTTCTTTTCTGCAATGGATATTGAGCCGTTGCTGGTGTCGAGAGGATCGATAATGGTCCTGGATGCACCGTCGATTAGCTCTCGATGGCTTCATTGATGTGTTCCAAATATGAATGGATCCACCGAGAACCAATTGACTCGAGGTTTTCATTGACAGCACTTACGTGGAGCTGATAAAGTAACAACTCGTGCCCGTACGGGGCGGAAATGAAAGGTTCAGGATACATGCGTACTCTAGTTACTCTTGCGTGCACTGAGTGCAAGCGCCGCAACTATACGACCACCAAGAACAAGTCGACCATGCCTGATCGTATGGAGATCAAGAAGTATTGCCCCTGGTGCCGTCACCACACGCTGCACAAAGAGACTCGCTAGTCTCTAGTCACATACGCCAGTAGTTCAATTGGTAGAGCATCGGTCTCCAAAACCGAGTGTTGAGGGTTCGAGTCCTTCCTGGCGTGCCAGTCATTATTCCGTAAGCTCCCATTTGGGGGCTTACGGTTTACTCATGTATAAGCGCATTGCGCGGAGGTAACCCAAATGGCCAACAAGAAGAACAAGAAGAAGGCTCAGCAGCCGGCACCTGCCAACAAAGCTGCCGCCAACTCCAAGGTTGAGGCCAAGAAGGCCGTTGCCAAGAAGAACGAGAAGGCTGCGAAGTCCAAGAAGAACGAGAAGCCTGGTTTCTTCGCCCGCACCAAGAAGTATTTCGCTTCGGTCAAGTCCGAGATGAAGCGTGTCACGTGGCCCGATAAGAAGGAGCTAGTGAACTACTCGGTTGTTGTTTGCGCTTCTCTGATCGTCGTCGGCGTCGTCATCGCTCTGCTCGATGCTGGCTTTGGCGAGGCTCTTGCTCTGTTCTCTGGATTGAGGGGCTAAACCATGTCTAAGCGTTGGTACGTCGTTCACACTTACTCTGGATACGAGAACCGCGTTAAGTCCGATCTCGAGCATCGCATCGAGACTATGGGCATGCAGGACCGTATCTTTGATATCGAGATTCCTATGGAGCGCGTCACCGAGATTAAAGAGGGTGGCAAGCGTGAGACCAAGGATTCCAAGATTTTCCCGGGTTATGTCCTGGTCCGCATGGAGATGGATGACGATGCTTGGACGTGCGTTCGTAACACGCCTGGCGTCACCGGTTTCCTAGGCGGCAACGGCAAGCCCGCTCCGCTTTCCCGCGACGAGTACAACAAGATGACTCGTCGTCCCGGTAAGGGCGATTCGCCCAAGCGCACCTCGGTTGATATTGAGGTCGGTACGTCCGTCCGCGTCACCGATGGCCCGCTTACCGACTTTGATGGCAAGGTCTCCGAGGTTAACACCGAGGCTGGCAAGCTCAAGGTCACGCTGATGATCTTTGGCCGCGAGACGCCGGTCGAGCTCGACTTTAACCAGGTCGCTGTCATCGCTTAAGTTTTCGTCCGTTCGCGCGAGCGTGCTTCTTCTGTGACTGCTCATCTCAGGAGTGCTTCTAACACGTGCGTGCTTACGATATAGCAAGTACTTCACACTCGTGATTCGAAAGGAATGACCATGGCTGAGAAGAAGGTTGCCAACGTCATTAAGCTCCAGATTCCTGCTGGTGCAGCAAACCCCGCTCCTCCCGTCGGCCCCGCCCTGGGCGCTGCTGGCGTGAACATCATGCAGTTCTGCCAGGCCTTTAACGCCGAGACGCAGGACAAGAAGGGTGACATCATCCCCGTTGAGATCTCTGTCTACGAGGACAAGTCCTTCTCCTTCATCACCAAGACCCCGCCGGCGGCTCACCTCATCAAGAAGGAGCTGAACCTCAAGTCTGGTTCCGCTAAGCCCCAGGCTGACAAGGTTGGTCAGCTCTCCCAGGAGCAGCTCACCAAGATCGCCGAGATCAAGATGCCGGACCTCAATGCCAACGACATTGACGCCGCCAAGAAGATCATCGCCGGTACCGCCCGTTCCATGGGCGTCACCATCGCTGAGTAGCGATTTCTTTAGGTAATGACGGGTGCTCCGACCGGGGCGCCCGTTATATGTGTGCAATAGGGCACACGATACGATGTGGGAGGGCTCACGCCCGTTTAACCACAGGAGGTAATGCACATGGCTAAGCATGGTAAGAGCTATAACGCCGCTGCCGAGAAGATCGACCGCGCCACGCTCTACACCCCCCTTCAGGCTGCTAAGCTCCTCAAGGAGCTCGACACCGCCAAGTTCGACGAGACCGTCGAGGCCCACTTCCGTCTGGGTATCGATACTCGTAAGGCTGACCAGAACATCCGTGGTTCCATCTCCCTGCCCCACGGCACCGGCAAGACCGTTCGTGTTGCCGTCTTCGCCGAGGGCGAGAAGGCCCGCGAGGCTGAGGCTGCCGGCGCCGACATCATCGGTTCCGACGAGCTCGTCGCCCAGATTCAGAAGGGCGAGATCAACTTCGACGCCGCTATCGCTACGCCGAACATGATGGCCAAGGTTGGCCGCATCGGTAAGATCCTTGGTCCCCGTGGCCTCATGCCGAACCCCAAGCTCGGCACCGTGACCATGGACGTCGCCAAGATGGTCTCCGAGCTCAAGGCTGGCCGCGTTGAGTACCGCGCTGACCGCTATGGCATCTGCCACGTGCCCCTGGGCAAGAAGTCCTTCTCTGAGCAGCAGCTCGTCGAGAACTACGCTGCCCTGTACACCGAGATTCTGCGCGTCAAGCCCTCTTCTGCTAAGGGCAAGTACGTCAAGTCCATCTCCGTGTCTTCCACCATGGGCCCTGGCGTCAAGGTCGATCCCGCTGTCCAGCGTGACTTCCTGGCTGAGTAACTGCTAGTTACTGCCTGAGTACAGCAAGCATTGCTAAAGAAACCCGGTTCTGCCTTGTGCAGGACCGGGTTTCTTGCTATCGCGTCAAAGGCACCACAAAGGGGACAGTGTCCTCTTTGTGGTGGTTACCAGGGTGTTCTGGCCGTTGAGGGCTCGATGGCTTCGTGGCGTTTGAGCTCGCGGCGCATGGTTTGTGAGTTGAGCCAAGCTGCTTGCCAGCCGCGGATGGGGTAGTGCGTCTGGTCGAGCTCAAACTGCGTATAGCCGCAGGCGTTGATGATCGTCGTTCCACACACATGCTGACGCTCGCGCTGAAAATCGCAACCGTAGCTTTGGTGCACATGCCCGTGCACCATGTAGTCGGGATTCCAGGATTCGAGTGCTGTGTTAAAGCACTCGAATCCTCGATGCGGCAGATCGTCCAGATCACCCATACCGGCGGCGGGTGCATGGGTAAGCAGAATGTCGCACCCGCCGACCATCCTAACCTTACGCGACAGCTTACGCATGCGCTTGGACATCTCGCGTTCGGTGTACATGTTGGCGCCGTCGCGATAACGCATGGACCCGCCAAGGCCCGCAATGCGAATCCCTCGGTACGTGTACACGCTGTCCTCTACGCAGATACATCCACCCGGTGCATGACGTGCGTAGCGGTCATCGTGATTGCCGCGCACGTAGATGAGCGGTTTGTTGATGACCGTAACCAAAAACTCAAGATAGTCCGGGTCCAGATCGCCGGCGGACAAAATCAGGTCGACTCCCTCAAAGCGTTCCTTGCGAAAGCACTCCCAAAGGCATCGTTCTTCGGTATCGGCTATGGCAAGGATTTTCATAGGGCAGGGACTTTCGGCTCATCGTCGAGTTGCGGAATGGTGCCCACCACGTTGTCGGCCAGCCAGTCCATCTCAACGATTTGCGTGCTCGGCAGTGGGGGAAAGCCCTCGATCTGCACCACGCCGTCTTGGCTGTGGAGTTCGCCGCCAAATGGATTGATGGAGCCCTCGACGATGCCATTGCGGAGGAGTTGAACAAGCTTGCGCGTCTGATAGGGCAGGCCCGGAGCGTAGCGAATGTCGATAACGCCCGAGCTCATGCCGTACCAGTAGTTGACGGCGCGAACCTGGCTGGCGTCACTGGTCTCATCCCAGGTGCCATGCAGTAGACTTCGCACGATAAGCTCGTAGTATCGGCCCCAGTTCCATACCGGCATGGCAATGCCGGTAACCTTGCCATCGACCAGGCGGTGAAGTCCGTAGGCCGTGGGGTCTTCGAGCGACTTTGACATGTCGGCGCCGGTCATGACGCTTACACCTTCGCGGCACATGGCCTCGGTAAGGCCTCCGGCGGGCACATCGCCCCAAGTCAGGATAATTTGCGCACGGGGGTCGAGCAGCGAGGCGCCAATCGCAAAGGCGTTGATCTCGCTGAGCGCGCCCGAGGCGAAGACCGACGCGTGGTAGCCGATGCGGTGGTTGTCCGCCATGCTGGCGGCAAGGGCGCCCAGGAGGAACTTGGCCTCGTACATCTTGCCAAAGTACGAACGGACACTTTGATGGGGAAGGCCGATAGAGCAGTTGAGGAACCGAACCTGGGGATACTCAACGGCAGCCCTGAGCGTGTATTCCATCAGGCGGTGCGAGGTCGAGAAGATGACGTTTGCTCCATGTTTGACAGCCGTTTCCACGGCGGCGTAGAACACGTCCGGATCGTGACAGTCCTCGAACGCCTCGGTGTGCACGATACCGTCAAAGTGCTCATCGAGATACTGACGCCCTTGGTCGTGCAGGCTGTCCCAGCTCGACGTCGCACAGGGGAACTCATGGATAAAGGCGATGCGCAGGGGGTTGGCCGCCGAATAGACGGTCTTGCCCATAAAGAAGCTGAGCACGCCGGAGGTGGACTTGGCGGGCGACTCCTCCTCATCGACGCTCGGTGCTTCGACAAGATCTACCTTGTCCTCGTTATTTTTGCCGGCAATGACCAGCTCGCGCCAGATCTTGCACAGGCGGTTTACGACGATATCCGTCGGTGTATCCAGCAGGCGGTCCTGGTTGTACACATTGAGGTAGACGAGCATGGCGTCGGCGGGCGTAATGTCCAGGTGGTCGCCGCCCGCGCGAAGGTAGGCGCGCTTAAAGAGTAAGAAGGTGTGGCGCAGGTAGTCGACCTTTTTCTGCGGCCATTTTTCGATAAGGTCCTGACCGAGCATCTTGGCGAGCGTCTCGTAGCTTCCCTCGCGTGAGAACTCGATCTCGTATAGGGGGCAGACGCGCCAAAACGCGCAGAACTCACCGTACAGGCGGCTTTCGACGGAATCCCATGTGCCGGGGTAGAGACGGGTGACCTTGGCCGAAACCGTCGGGGCGTCCAGGAATTTGAGGACACTGACGCGCTTGTTGCCCTCTTGGACGTAAAACCGATGCATGAACTCGGTGACGATGACGGGATCGCGATAGCCCTCGGTCACCTGGATGTCGTAGAGGTTGGACCACTTGCGGGCGAACTCGGTGCTAAACGGCAGCAAGGGCATAAAGTTGCATGAAAAGGCGGACTGACGGCCTTTAGTAACCGTACCGACGACCATTTCGAGCGGAATGTCCCTTAGGCCGACGCTCTCTCGCTGACCTAAGGGGAGCTGGGCGACCAAGCTATCGAGGTCCGTGAGGTACGGATGCTCGCTTTGACTAATGGCGCGTCGACGTCCTTGCTCGCCGCGCTTGCGTGCTTGACGATAGGCCTCTTCCATGGTGTCTACTCCCTTAGTCGTTTAAACAACGATATGAACCATGGTACCACGATGCGAAACCACCACAAAGGTGCCCGTCCCCTTTGTGGTGGTTTAGGCGATGATGGGGGCGATGGCGCGGATGCAGGCGTCGGCTGCCGTGAAAGTAGTGCTGTCGTCGCTGACGATAAAGATGATCTTGCCCTTAATGCCAAAGTCGCCGATCTCGCTAAAGAGCACATACGGCTCCTTGTCAAAACCCGAGATGGGCGAGACGGCCGTTTTAGTGGCGCTGGTCAGCTCGTCTGCCAGTGCGTCGAGCGAAGCCCATTTTGAGGGGTCTTTCACCGCGACGGGGACGGCTACGCGCCCAAAGGGCATCAAATGCACGAGCGTGTTCTTGGAGATGTTGGAGTTGGGGACGATGATAGTCTGCCCGCAGGCATCTTCGATGGTCGTGTGGCGCCAGGTGATGTCCTGGACCACGCCTGATACACCACCGACCTCGATGTTGTCGCCAGGCTTGATGATGCCCATAAAGGTCACCTGCATGCCGCCGATAAGGTTTGAGAGCGTGTCCTGAAAGCCCAGGGAGATGGCGATGCCGCCGACGCCAAGAGCGGCGACGAGCGCGTTTGCGTTAATGCCAAAGCAGTTGTCGAGGATAAAGCTGCCGCCGATCATCCAGATGACGGCGCGAGCGATGTTGATGAAGATGCTCGATGCTGGAAGCGGGTTATCGTCGCGGTTGAGTAGGTGGCGCAGCGTCTTGGAAACGACTTTGGTGGCGATTGCCGTGCCTATTGCCAAGATGCCGGCCCAGATGATGTTGTGGACCCACCGTTGCTCAAAGAAATGAAGAATCGGCTCAAACAATTCCATGTAGGGAAAACCTCCTAATGATCATTCAACCATGATACCCACCAAAAAGCCCGTCCGATCACATCGGACGGGCCGATAACTTGAGATGGGGCGGTCGCGGTGGCGTAAGCTGGGGCGCCGGCGAGCACGCCGGTAAGGAGTGCGGCGGTCAAGCAAGACGGGGAAGAGGTCTTTTCATGGCAGTTTCCTTAGTCCTTAGCCAGAATGTCTGGTTGAATATCGGATTATCGACATAATATGCGAAAACCGCCGCAAGGGCCTCTGTCCCTTTGCGGCGGTTTTGGCGTTTGCGCAGATAAAACCTACCAAAATAAACCTGTCCCTTTTTGGCAGGTTTTAGCTTAGCAGCATGCGGTCGTTGGCGAGCTCGCCGCCCGAGACCTCCTCGAACTTCTGCAGCAGGTCGGCCACGGTGAGCGACTTCTTCTCGTCGCCGGCCACGTCGTAGATCACATGGCCCTCGTGCATCATGATCAGACGGTTGCCCAGACGGATGGCGTCGTTCATGTTGTGCGTGACCATGAGCGTGGTCAGGTGGTTCTCGTCGACGATCTCCTCGGTCAGGTTGAGCACCTTAGAGGCCGTCTTGGGGTCGAGGGCCGCAGTGTGCTCGTCGAGCAGCAGCAGGCGCGGCCTGGTGAGCGTGGCCATCAGCAGGGTGAGTGCCTGGCGCTGGCCACCCGAGAGCAGGCCGACCTTGGCGTTGAGACGCGTGTCCAGACCAAGGTCCAGGCGCTTGAGCAGCTCAACGTACTCATCTTTCTCGGCCTTGGTGACGCCCCACGAAAGGCCGCGACGCTGGCCGCGACGCTTGGCGAGGGCCAAGTTC
>OJQV01000239.1_pt1 | contig 45621 bp, 57 predicted proteins | sample 1598821 | NCBI WGS metagenome assembly OJQV01 (sample SAMN03922509, study PRJEB24848) | human gut metagenome | isolation source: stool sample | host: Homo sapiens | place: Germany | collected 2011-11 | reverse complement strand
TGATATAATTTATCTGATATTGTATATTTCTCAGGGACATTGTCATCTAAAATATTTCCAACACACACATTATCATCTATCCTTCCAACGGGATATTTGAATTCATCAAATTCTTGTGGAAGATAATCTTTGTTGAACCCCACAATTATTATACGTTCTCTGTTTTGAGGAACTCCAAAGTAGTATGCATTTAACACTTGAGGTTCGGGAACATAGTAATTAAGTTCATCTAAAATATTAAGAATTACTTTTATAGTATTTCCCTTGTCATGACCTCTAAGCTGTTTGACATTTTCAAGCATAAATGCTTTTGGTCTTTTTTCTTTCAAAATCGCTGCAATATTAAAGAAGAGTGTCCCTCTTGCATCTTCAAATCCTCTTTTTAATCCTGCTTGTGAAAATGGTTGACATGGAAATCCCCCCAACAAAATATCATGATCCGGTATAGATTTTGGATCTATTTTTGTAATATCTCCAGCTGGAACCTCTCCGTAATTAACTCTATATGTCTTTTGCGCAAACTTATCCCATTCTGATGAAAATACTGTTTTCCCTCCTACTCTTTGGAAACCTAATCGAATACCACCTATACCAGCGAACAAATCAATTTGTGTAAATTTTTCTTCTGTTGGTTCTGTATACTTAGGCATAGTTGGAAAAGACATAATTTTTTGATATGCTCCATCCGGTATTTCTTCCTTCCCTTCTTCCCATAGTTTCAATTTTTTTTCTTGTTCTTTATTAAACCCTAATGCATCAGAAAACTCTTTTCTTGTAACATTTAATAATTTCCTTTGATGTAAAATCTGTTCATTTTTTTTCAACGAATAGTACCTCCAATCATACTTTTCTTATATATCACTCTTTTGAAGCAGAAAGTCAAATAAATAAATTTCTCTACTCAACCCTATCTAATAGCTAAAGTGTCAACTCAACTATATGGTTGATAAGTTCCGTATAAACGCTATTTACAGGTATTTAAGCCACTTTGAATTCGGAGGTAAAATCAAAAAATTCCCATATATCAAGCACTCTATGTAGTTCTACTTCTATACTTTAGACAGCAAACATACCGTCTCGCCACGAAATTATTAGGCTATTTCATGCAAATTACAACGAACCAAATTTATTACACCTCAAAAATTCGACAATAGGTAGCCTGTCTCACTGCTTTTCTTGCTATTTTCCCACGACAACCCGGCCAATGCATTTTCTACCGAAAATGTCAAAAACAAGCCGGTATGGAACATCTACCTCGATGTTCCATACCGGCTTTTCTCATGCAATCTTCTGTTTGATGTCGGCCACGATGGCTTTGACTGCCTGTTGCAGCAAAACGATATACAACCTGTTGCGAATTTTGACCCACCAGCTGGTATGGGGCTGGATTTCGGCTTCCAGCGGGTCTGTGAGGTTCTTCATCTGGGCTTCCACCAGCTTCTGGACGTCATCCGGGCCGAAGGAAATCATACCAATATTGAATTATTCCTCGTCCTTTATAATAAACCCGCTTTCTACACCTTTGTTGGAGTTATAGAAATGGAACTCATCATCAGCCAGGCTTCTTATTAACTTATCCGTTGCGTCCATATTGAGAATATTCCCATATCCGTTTACCCAGCGAATCGTATAAGGTGCATTCAGAATAACGCTACGCGGGAACGCATAGTAAACGAGGCCAAAGCTATGGGGCATCAAATCCTCGATTTCCTTTGGCATAGGTACAGGACGGATAATCGTGCCGTCTTTGTCTATGACAAGTCTTTGTGTAGGCAGCTGGGGAGCAATGGCACCGCCGCCAAACAGGACACTGCCACCTTCTCTGGAAAAATCCGTCCATGTGGCAACATAAACCAAGTCGTTATATTTTTCCATGATAGATTCAAAGTTTGCCGGAACGTCCAGCAGTCTCTTTTCACCAGTAAAAGAAATGTAGCTAACAATCATTCTTGGAGTGACTAAGGAAATGGAGTTGGTAGATGCTTTGCGCCACTGTCTACTGAACGAATCAGGGTATTCTTGATTTCCGTTGGATTTAAAAGATTTTCCTTCTTCCCAATATTCGGAATAAGTCTGCGGAGTAACGTCCTGGAAGCTGACTGGTTTTGCCTTGTTTAAAGATAAGCCTGGAATAGCTGCAAAAGCGGTGCCTGCTGATAAGGTCGATGCAAGAAGAGTTGCGATGAGTAACTTTTTCATAATTTATCACTCCCACCTAATTACCACTGATTTTTTCTATTTAGATATTCAATATAATCCGGTTCGAGCTCAATGTAGCAGCTTCCAAAAGCGCCAGCAGTTAATTCATACGGCCTGAACACCATACATACTACTCCGCCACCAGTCAAAAAATAATTAGTCGGAACTTCCTTTAAAGGAGTTCTCCACATATTTTCATATTTTAGTTTATTGCCTTTTTGGTCATAACTGTGTCCCCACTTATATTGATCCAAATCATCTACTGTCACATGAACGTAATTATCCAGAGGGATTCTTGCCCCACTATGCTTATCATATACAAGGTCAAAGCTATTTGAATGATTACCATTAGCACCATAAGGTAGACGAAGCTGGTAGATTGAAATAGAAAGAACGTCATTATCCTCATAATGGACTGTGTAATATTCTTTGCAAATGTAGTATTTACCGTTCTGGAAGTCCTCTCGTAGCTGCTCTAAATAGTCATTAAGGTCAGCATTGATAGTATCCTGGGCTTCCGCATTGCCTTCGATAGAAACTACAGGATATGTGACGTCCCAATTTGTCTCAGATTCCTGTCCACTGCTTACCTCCGCATAGGATGGGAATGCGGCAAGCGAACCCGCAATAACTAGAGCACATAAAAGCTTCTTCATTTTCATACCTCCATCAGGCAGAATTTCCCTTTGTACTTCGTACAGAACTACCACTTTCTTGTATTATATCAAAGAGGGATGACAGCTTATGTCTTTGATAAAAATATTTTTGATATAATATGAATTTTCTCGGTCCAAGTATAAAATAAAAGCAAACCACGGTAGTCTGGCTTATCAAAAGTTGATAGGATTGACCGGATGAATCAGCCTTTGGATTGTAGTTTCTTTTTCTGATATTCCCGTTTTATCGCATCAGCTCTGTCTTGCTTTTCCCTAAAATATTTTTCTTCCCCTGCTTTTCTAGCTGCAATAGCATCTTCCAAGTTCTTGAAATATCCTAAGGAAATAAGATGATTATTCACTGTTATGTGTGCCTGGTATACTTGCTCTCTTTTTCGCCAGCAAACTCCAATGTGACCGGTGCTGCTACTACGACTAGGCTTTCTCCCTATATATTTAGGAAATAAGCCTTCATCATGAATGCCGCGCAAAATCGCTTTCCCTTGTTTTCTTCCTTCTATTTGCTCTTGAGTTTAATTTTCACACCTGCGGCAGCCGCAGGACTTGCTCTTTTCATAGACTAAATCTGGAATGACCACATTCTTAATTGTCCCGCAGGTGCATTGGCATTGTGCTATGTATTTGTCCGTTCCAGCGACTCTCGGCACAAGTACAGTCCAATAACCGAACTGCTGTCCCTTTTGCAATTTGTATTTATTAGTCTTTCGGGTCTTCGCATATTCCTGAATGGCTTCGTCTGTCACAAACCACCCATCATCAGTGTAAGTTTTCTTTATGCATCCTTTTCTTAATAGGTAATAAACGTTACTTTTCGTGCAATTTAGAATCCCAGCAATCTTTGCAATCTCATCCACTTGATTCATTTACCCGAACCTCCCGGCGTACAAATCACAAAAGGCAACCTATTTCATAACAATTCATTCGATCTGAAAAGCAGCACTTTCACTTTTTATTTTACTTATCAGCTGGATAATAAACATCACTAAGGCCAACTAAATAATCAATCGAGCAGCCATAATACTGCGCTAGCTTTACCGCATAGTAGGCTGGAAGCAAATGCGGCTTTCTTTCATAGTCCCCATATGTCATTATGTTGATACCCAGCAGTTTAGCCAGGTCTTTTTGACGAGCGTTATGCTCCAGACGGATTTCTCTCAATCTGAAATGCTCAAGACAATACTTTGCAGCTTCGTCAGTCCGATTTCCCGGAATATTCATAAGCCCCAGTTTTTTCTTTATTTGAAATGCAAGATTCCTTCCCACAGGAATTTTATGATGACAGCCCCGAGCATGCGGAATCACCTCATCGGTCAAATGAAGAAGGTAGTCCACAGAAGTCTCAAACAAATACGCAAGGAGAATCAGATCCTGGATAGTGAAACTCAATTTTTCTGGATGGAGTTCCTTCGTGCTAAGAGCCGAAATACTGATATCCAGTCTCTCCGACACGGCCCTTGAGGTATACCCGCGATACAGCCTATATTCTCTTACCCTTTCTGTCGTAAGCGCCTCTGGCATATGGAGGCTTTCGTTATACACGTCAGGAATGTCTGTAAGGCCCAGAATGTAGTCGGCGGAGATTCCCATCTCTAAAGCCATATCCATGATAGTTTCAATTCGAAGCTCATGGGTATAGCCCTTTTCATAATGTAAAAACGTAACCTCATCCACTTTTAAAATACGAGCGAGTGTATTTCTATCAATGCCGAGAGATTTGCGAATATCTTCAATTCGGATATGGTATCCGGGATTTTCTGGAAAGTTCACATCATCGATTTTCCTTTTCGTCCACCGTGGCATAAGGACACCTCCCTTCGTGCTTTCCTTTTATTATATCTTATTACAACAGGAAAGAAGAACCCATTCGATATTGATATAACCCTAGCCGGCCTTCGTGCTAAATTTAGATAAATAAAAAAAAAGGCCGTTTTCCGGCCCTTTGTGTTGTTTACCTGAAGGTTATGCTAAGCATCCCCTCGCCCATCCACCAGCTGGTTTCTTCCAATGGATCCTCCGCGAAAGCTTTCTTTGCTTCGCGAATCATTCTGTCCATTTCCTCTTTCCTGAATTTTTCGCTTGCTGCCTTCTTGCTGATTTTTCTTCCGTCCAGTTCAATGATAGTTCTCATCTTGTTTTCCTCTCTTTCTTTGGGGTGTTTCCCCCTTTTCTTGTGTATATATATCACTCTAAAGTCAGATAATAGCAAGTCAATTATCAAAAGAAATAGAAAAAAGCCCCATAGAGGCCATATACCTCCATGGGGCTACTTCTATTTCTTTATATAGGCCGCGGCGGCCAGGATGGCCACACCCCACCCCAGGTCCCGCTGCAGTCTAAGTCTCTCCTTTTCCTTCTTCTCCTCTTTCGCGTATTCCGCTAAGGATTGATTGGCTTTCTCCAATAAGGCTTCCTGCTCTGTCGCTGTTTTCCTCAAGCCGGTCAGCTGTTCGCTGAGCCTCACTGACTCCGTTTCTGCCTTCTTCAATTTGCTCTGCGATGCCGTCAGCTCTGTCTTTAGCGTTTCCGAGTTCTTCTTCTGTTCTTCGTTCACTTTCTGAAGCTGATTCAAGTTGTCCTCGAGCTTTCCCAATTCCGTCTCCGTCACCTGGTACGTTTTCTCTGAAGCATAGGAAGCCACCGGCAAAGCCAAGAGCAGCGCCAAGCACGAAGCAAAGCATATACTTTTTAATTTCTTCATAGGTCCTCCACGTCATAGCACATAATCTCCATCAAAAATTTCTCCACCAATCACCAGCTCATTTGTATCCTGCCAAAGCGTAGCCCTATCAAAGGAGCAGCTATCACTCCACTCTGCGCACCAGATGGGAACGTAATCGGCAAAGACGCTGGTATCGATACGGTTTAAGAGCCAATCAAGGCTGGCGTAAACACCGCAGTTATAGCCCTGGCGATTGCACTCCAGGATAAACTGGAAACACATTTCTGTAATCACATCATCACCCGGGTTACCGTGACGAGCCTTATAGCCATCAGCGTCCTCCATATCGAACCAGCAGCCCATGGCAAGGTCCTCCGGTGCGATACCTGCGTCTCTTAAGATTTCCAGCATGTACCTGGCTTCTGCCTCTGCTGCCGCCTCGTCCAAGGCATAGCTGTAATAGTAGACGCCAACCTTGAGGCCGGCGGCCAGGGCTCCGTTGTAGTTCTCGTAAAACATAGAATCTAGATGGCCCCGTCCGTACCCCAGGCGGATGATAGCAAAGGAAATGCCCTCAGCTGCCACTTCCTCCCAATCGATGGTGCCGTTGTTCTCAGAAACATCAATGCCTCGCTCCATATTACAGCCTCCCCTTCAACCGATTGACAAGACGGGTGAGGGATTCCACGCCTGCGTCACTCAAATTTTCTACAATGGACAAAAGCTCGGTAATGGTCATATAGGACACCACCAGGTTTGTCAGATCCGTAGGTCCATGCATCTCAAAAGAAATGAGGTCGCACAGTGCGGCCCCAAATAAACAGATCATATATACAATGAGTTTTGCAATCCCCTGCTCCCTCATGATAGAGCTCTTTATCCTTCCTGCCCTCCTCGCAGCCGGTATTCCTTTAATGGAAGTCCAGAGAGAGGGCTTCTCCTCTCCCTGCTCCAGTAAGAACCCGTAGCTTATCGCAATCCACCGGGTGAAGCAGTCCAGGAATACCAGCCAGGCAAAGGACATAAAAATAATGGCCTCGGCATTGAGCACGAAGGCCATGAACACTCCCACTACCACCTTGATGGGAAAGTAGGACATTAAACTGTCAAAAGCATGCTCCATAGAAATACGCCTCCTTAAAACTAATACGAATATCCCGGTATGAGCTTCTTTATATTTTCTTTGACGATAGGCCAGTTCTTCACATATTCCAAGCTGTAGACAGCATGGATTTCTTTGCTGTAATCGTATTGAGCGCCGGTCTGTTTATCCACCGTGAGGAAATAGGAATAATCACTTCCCACGCCTATAATGTACTTCCCGTTTTTGAGTTTTCCAACCTTAATCAGCCACCATGCCGAGAAGAGGAAATACGGCCGGTTCCAGTCGAATTGGGAAACCTGGTATACCACGTCCCCCGTATCAGTGAGGATTGTAAAAGATTGGACATTATAGGGATATGGACTGTACCCATTAACCCGGATTTTATATCCATCATTCAGCGGGAACGTGCCGGAGAAGGGTTTTCCATGCGTATAGTAGACATGCGAGTCCTGGCACTTGGCTTTCGTATAGGCATCCAGCTGGACGTTGACGCTTTTCTTTGTGTAATAATTCTTGATATAAGCACTTGATACCGATGAGGGAGAACCATGAGTAGGATTCTTGTTGTAGTATTCCGGGAACTCCTCAAAATACTCCAGATTGCTATTTGGAATATATTTATTGCCAAACGCAGAATAGCTGCCGGTCCCCAGGGTGATATAGCTGGAGTAATAGTAGAAAGGATACCAGTAATAATAATCGGAAAGCAGAGAGATTGTTGTCAAAACTTCAGGCGGTGTCTGTTTGTCATTTTCGATACTGTATTCCACCCCGGTGATTTCCGTTCCCCGGATGATATTGAACTTGGAGGTGGATTTAGGGGCAAGCCCAGTGGAGCCAACCACGGTTCCCGCATCCAGGCGCACCTCCAGGAGATCCATTGTGGTGTCATCTTTTCCGTCACTTGATATGACATGGGAATCGGAATAGGAAATCGGAGCATGGAGGAAAATCTTCACCCTTTTTGTGGAAATGGTGTCATTGTACACAATGCGATAGATGGTATCATTTCCCAGAATATGCCCGAAGATATTTACAATGCTCTGCACGATGCCGCCTTGGGGATATTCCTTGATGGGCCAGCTTTCCTTCCATTCATAGTCTCCGGCTTTTACGATATCCATATTCCAGGAAAACCATGGATAAGCCATGCCACGGGCGCTGGAACTCAGAAAGCCATACCAGCTTCCATCGCTGTTGATATGAAGGCCGCTGAGATAAGCCCCTGCGCTCTCTACATAGGCTCCAGGCCTTTTATAGAACTGCTGCAGGCGGCCAAACTTCATCACTTCTCCGCTGCTATCCCCGCCATCATGGACTTGCTGGAGCTTAGCAGCTACTTCGGCTTTGGCATGGTCGCGGTATTTGTCTATGCTATATTCTTTGACAATTCTGCCGTTTCTTCTGATAATGACAGCTCCATGCTCGTTTCCGTATTTAGCATCTTTGTTAGGGAATCGCTTCACCGGATAAATCCAGCCGTACTCAGGATTGGAGAGACTTGACGGGCTTGCGCTGCCACCAACATTGGAATAAACCTTATTCGGTGGATCGGTGACATAGCTGTAAGCCCAGGCAAAGAAGGCATAGCAGTCATATTTAATATCTCTCCCAGGCGGCTCTCCGCTATAGGAAGAGCCGGTTGCGTCAATGGTGAGAAGATTTCCTTCCTTATCCACGCAGGCATCCATCACGGGGAATATCCCCAGCGATTCACCGGTCACAAGATTGTACCACTGAAGTTCATCGCTTCTGCCATTTGCGGACCGTTTTGCCCCATAGGAGTGGAGGCCATCAGAAACAAAAGCCATGAGCTCTGCATTGGAGATTTCCTTTGTGGTGTCATTATAATCGGTCACGGAAGCGACGATAGGCAGTCCATCAGAATAATCATAACAAAGGCCCACCGGCATAACTCCAGAATGCGGAACCGGAACGTCCTGGTAACCAGCGGTCTGGTGGCCATAAATCACCTTGCCATCTGTCCAGACTTCCTGCCCGTCCACGATATTAATATCCCCCATGGCCCGCAGGATATTTCCATGGCTGCCTCGAACGGTAGAGCCTTCCACCGTTACTTTATCTTGATAAATCATGCTATGCCCCCACAATGACTGCTATACCACCAGAGGTAATTTCACACCAGACGTACATGCCTTCCACAATGTTTATGTCCACGGCGGCGGTGTATGAATAATTTTTGGAACCAATCGTCACATGCTGCCCATGGACCACGCCCTGCTTGATGGTACTTTCCCTTTTGGTCAAGCTTGCTGTGTTTTTCTTTCTGCTCATTTCTCTAAACAGTTCTTCCAGTCCTGCCATGCCGCTCATCAGTACCACCTCTTTAAAACTACAGACTGCTTGAGCTCCGTAGGAGTTTGTGTCACATGATTGGATTCCAGGGAATACACATTCCCATCAAAGGTAATTTTGTCGGTAAAATCAATCACGTGGCCATACTGCCAAATGTCCATGCTCACCGTTTCTTCCACTTTTCTATCCAGCCACTCAATATCCTTCGTGAGTTTCTTGAGCATATCCGTGTTGGAAATCGGGAACTCGGTATCAAAGAGAGCCGAGGTGAAACGATTATCCTTGTCTTCTGGGTATCTGGCTTTGCTTCCGCCAAGGCCCAGGTTTGACTGGTCGATGGTAAACTTGCTGGCCTTCCCGCCCGGCTTGCCTGAGCTTACAGAAGAGGCATCCTGCACCCCTTCCGTGTAATGGGCGGTGCCATAAAAGCCGCTGCCAAGGTAGGCGTGCTGCACGAGTTCCGTTGTATTCTTCCCGGTGCGTTTGTCCACGATAGTCGTTTCTTCCGATGCCAGATATTTGTCTCCTCCGGTATCGGCATAGGAGTACCTCGTATAAGAGATGGAATCTGCGGTTTCCGCATTCTTTGAAGTGACATAGCCGTCCCTATAGGAATAGCTTGTGGTTTCCGTCTTCCCGCCGATAGTAATAACCGAGCGGACGAGGTAGCCACCGCTATAGGTACACTCCGCCTCCCCAAAGAGAATGGTCCCTGAAAATCCCAGGGGCTCTATGGAAAAGCTGCTATGAGCCGAGGAGCTGGAGCCTTTGCCGCTCCATACCGAGCGCAGAATCTTTTGATTGACTTCCGGCCGGCTGTGCTTGGCCCCTGTAATGTCGATGCTGTTTGGCTCCTTCCCTCGCTGAATAATGTGCAGTGTGTTTCCACGAATAAACACATTGATCCAGCGCTGAGGGAGATTCCCCGCCCAACCAAAAAGACTCCCCGCCAGGTTTTGGATGGTTGCTCCCGTCCCTGCATAGGAATCCGAAGGATAGAAGTCATCAAAATGGGCGTCCAGGTGTTTTCCCAGCACCTTTGCGATTTTCTTTGCATGGTCTTTAGCGGTCATACTGGTATTGGAGTAATAGGTAAAGGGCGTATAGAGCAGCTTGTCCACGTCATACATGCCCGTCACTTTATGAATGAGCCCGGTATGGTCTACTTCATAGGCATACATGGTGTAGGGGAAATCCAGAATCTTTCCCTGGATGGCATCTCCCGGCTTAATGGAATGGGCAAGCTCAATATTGAACACATCAGAAATGGTTCCCTTCTGAAGGCTAAGGCCAATCTGTACCGGGTACATATTCTCCATGCGAGCAGATACAATTCTGGACATGTCGCTATCCGCTTTACTTGCGTACTTTATATCCCGGATGGTGTCAAAAGCGCCGGAGTCGTTTTCCGCAATATTCCGGATAAAGTCTGAGTAAACCATACTCCCTACGGAGACAGAACGGACAAAGTCCCCTCTCCCATAGTCGGCACCGGTGTAGCGGCGAGTGTCGCTGCTAATCTTCTCATTGATTTCCACATTCCGATGAAAGTCGAAATTGCCATTATCTACTTTGAAAGGTTTGTCTGTAATGGTCCGTACTACGTCGGATGCCATCTCGACCGTTCTTGCAGCAATAGAGCGTATGGTATCTGCCCGACCGACATCTTGCACGGTATCAGAAGGCTTCAGCGTGATATAAAGGGCGGTGGCTTTTTGGGGCGGATAGTAGGTCACAAATAATTTATTGATGCTCATAGGCCCACCTCTTTAATCGTGCTTGGCTTCAAGAACCACCTTCATGGCGGCAATCTCCGTCAAATCAAAGGTTTTCTCTACAACCGGCCCCAGAGCCCCTTCTCCTGCAGTGATCTCGTTTTCTGCCGAGCCCAGGCTTTCTCCTTCCCCATTACAGACATCCACTTTCATGGAATTTACTACGCTGGCATCATGGGAAAATCCAACAGCGCTCGCACCCACAGCTGTAATGGTACCCATCGACATGGATTTCAAAATGGCGCTGTCTATGTCCTTGTAATTGACGTAGGCTTCCAGCTTCTGTCCTACGGCAGTTGCTTTCTTCTTTCCATCTGACTGCACCACAAAGTCTCCTGATTCCCTGGAAATCGGGAATTCGATGACCTTTTCCCCGATAATGTCATGGTCTGCAATGATGATGTTGGAATAGAAGGTATTTGCTCCGCCATAGAAGGTAATATACTTGATATCCTCATAGTCATTAATATATCCATTTGCATGGCTTGAATCTTTGTAGACAAGGGCACCATCCACATAGAGCTCCATGAAGGATTTGTCATAATCCTTATAGGCGGAAGCATGGACGCCAAAGGTATGCACTTTCCCATCCACCGTATTGGGCATGGTAATGGTATCCGTATCGGTCTTTCCCATATTCCAGGCGCCTATGGTCGTTTCATTATTCTGGTAGAACCCCGTGTTGATATGCGCCCCGTTCCCTACATAGATACGATTGTATTTATCTGAACCTTTGGAAGTATCGATAAACACATCGGCTTGAATCCAGACTTCCTTGATACCGTCCGGAATGTAAATGAGGCCGACGCGTTCTGTATTGGTAAAGGACACACCATTCAACGAATTGTAGACCGTACTTTTTGTCGTGGCCCTTATTGCCAGATTTAGAAGCTCTCCATAACCCGGGTTGATATATTTGAACATACAATCACCGCCTTTAAGCGGAGGCCGCAATGGTCATATAGGAAAGGACACCCACCGATTCATCCCGCTGCGGAGCTTCGTCGGTTGTTGCCTGTACACGAATCCAGAACACCACGTTCTTGTCTGTGATGGGCTCCGTATATGTCAGCGTGTCTGCCCAATCCGTGGCTGCTTTCATGGTATTTTCATCAGCCGCTACGCTGGTAACCGGGGTGCTGAAGGTGCACTTGATATAATTCTCGGAATAGGAAAAGCCTGCAGGGGTATGACCGGAGCCTGGAAATTTTTCAGATACCGTGATGATTGCCCCGGAAACCGTAGCATTATAGTACTGAGACTTTGCATTGATGGCAGTGGTTATGTTGCTGGCATTTTCGTCAACGGACGAGCCAATGGCAAAATCCGTGCCAGCCTTCAATGTCACATCCCCAAATTTTCCCTGGTCCCCAACAGACGGCACGGCAGAAAGGGTATAAGTTATGCTTCCTGCCGTGGACTTATCCTTACAGAGAGCAAACTTTCCTGTATTCCCGCCACCAGGAGAATATGAGCCGCCGTTCCAGCTTCCCAGGGTCAGAGAGGCTTCGCCTACAGAGTAATAGTTCGAATCACAGCGAATGGCGCATTTGATATATTTCGTCTCGCTTTCGCTGGCATTTAATGTTGCAATAATCGGGGAGGTAAACAGACGGCCTTCCGAGACCATCGTCCCATCCGTTCCTCCCGCCGTTGGGTCATTTGTATAAAGATGATGATAGGTTGCCATTTGTCTACACCCTCCAAAATTCCATTTTGACTTTATGGAAAGATTCATGGCGTTCCACGTAGCTGTCTTCTTTAATCACGACTCGCATGGAATCCCACTCCCTTCCGGTAACATCTGTAATCTTCACTTTGGTCCTTGCCTGCCAATAGTTGTACACTTTGGAATAATTCTCATAGGACATGACGCAGGTGCAGCTTATCACGTCCCCGGCTTCCACATGGCCGTAGTCCTCGACGATGACGCCACCAATGGTCTGGTGCTGCTCCTGTCTATCGTCTGGAGTCACGGTCCAATCTTCCGGCCTTCTGAAGGCCACAGCATCTCCTATGGTTAGTTTCATTTCTCGTCACCGCCTTAGTAGCTTAAGAGCGAATTCTGCGTAGAGGACCGATAGGCCTCTATGAATTTATCCGCTGTAGCATCACTGAATTTTTTCAGGGTTTCATTGTTTTCAAAGACCCCGCCGTTAATAATCACGGTATTATTGACCCCCGGTACATCGTGGTATTCCCTGCTGCCGCGAATGACGGAAATAGAGGACTGGTCCAGCTTTCTCGCCCAATCCTGCGTTTCAAGCCCTCTCACCAGATTGTTCTGCACATCATTCATGACGGTGCTGAAGGCAGAAAGGAGGCCAGGAGTCATGGAATCATTAGAGATGCCAAGTTTCTCCCTCATGGCTGTCAAAACACCCACGCGGGCCTGGTTCATTCTCTCTTCCATGGTGCCAGGGCCGTTCATAGCATTCTTCACAATGTCCAGGTACTGCCGCTGCTCACGAAGGGCAGAAAGAGCAGCATTCTGCCTTGCCTTCCCCTTCTCGTTTTCTGCCCATTCAGTCGCTTTCACTTCAGAAACGCCCTTCTCAATCCAGGCCTGCTTCTCCCTCTCAATGTCATCCAAGCGATTCTGCAGCTCGGATTTCCACGAAGAATCAATCTGGGAGATCACATTGTTGTTGAAATCTTTGTAGACTTTTGCCTTCTGTGCTTCGGTAAGAGCCACAATCTGGGCTTCCTCCACACCTTCCTTACGAAGTTTCTCCGCACGAAGATCAATGTCATGAAGCTGGTTCTGTAAATCATTGTGGGTCGCTTTGTAAATTTCACTGGAGATATCCGGAACGCTGGGAGTGGCAGCCGCTTTCTCCTTCTGACGGGTGGCTTCCTCCACTTGTCTTCGGGTTGTTTCCGCATTCTGGGTCGTTTCCTTTATTTCCTTGGGAGATTCTTTTGCCGCCTCCGGCTGTTCTTCCTCATTTTCTGGAAGACCCCTTGCCTTCCTATAAGCCCAACGAGCAAAGCGGGCCATATTGACAGGCGTTGGCATATATTCAGAAATGGCAGAAAGGCCGGGACTCGCTTCTTTCACGTCTTCAATAGATTTCTTAATATCCTTCAGGCCATTATCCACGTCCTTTAGAAGGCCGGCCACATCTTTGAGGCCATCAGTCACTGGAGGGAAGGCTTCTTTCCAGATGCCCGCCACATCCATCACAATCTCCCCGGTATCTCCCACAATGTCCATGACCGTTTTGATAGTTTCCTTGTTATCCCGGATATCTTCCGTAAGTTCCTTAATGCCATCATTCACTTTGGGAAGAATCTCTTGCACCACAGGAAGAAGGGCGGCTCCAAGCGAGCCGGTTACCTGATTCATCTCTATCTGCATTTCCCGCCAATCAAGCATCATTTCGTGGGCTTTATTGGGGTCGAGAAGTCCGGTGGTAGGAAGGTTTGCCATGCGGCTTTGGATTTCATACATCTGGGACAGAACCGGAACCAGCTCGGCCCCGCGGGAGCCAAGAGTCTGCGTCACATATTCATTCTCAAGCCCGGCTGCTGCTGCATTTCGATAGCCCTGCGCCAAGGCCAAAAGCTGCTGGTTTAAGGGCAGCATGTTTCCATTGGCATCACGAAGGGAAACCCCATAGGCAGAAAGGATGGCCGTCATTCTGGCACCGCTTTCTCCCCCGCTTTGGATGGTCTTATCCAGACGAATCAGCGCCGGCACAGCACTATTGGCATCAGCTCCGGCCATTTTGAAAGTGAGGGACATCTTGGCCGCTTCCGCATTGGTGGTATGCATTTTCTGTGCCAGTTCATAAATGGCATTTCCAGCAGTCATGGCACTTTTGGCAGCAGCAAGGGCGCCGGCACCAACAGCGGTGACCACGCCTAAGGCCTTACCAACAGGACTTGTCAGCATACTAAGGGCGCCGATATCACTTGCCCCTTGTGTAATGACGGACATGGCAGAAGCACCATTGATGATGCTATTCACCATGCGATTTCCTGCCGTACCTTCTGTCCTTGCCCGCTGGGTCCTTCGTATCTGGGCTTCCAGATTGGCATACGCTTTTCTTTCATTCAGGAGCCTGGTTTCAAGCCTTGCACTGGCAGCGCTATCCCGCCCCTTTTCTAGGACCACTTCCCGGTAGGCCGCAGCAGTCAGCTGCAGTTTCTGCCTCTGGATTTCAAGCTGCCGGTTCAAAGAAGCTGCCTGAATATCCAGCGTTTTGAGGCGGTCTTTTCCTTCATCGAGCCCGGCAAGGCTAATATCCGTCTCGATTTTTATCTTCTTGTTTTCGTGGTTGAGCCTGGACATGGCCTTGTCTACCGTTTTGCCGGCCAGGGCAAAGTCGCTCTCCAAGGAGGAAATATCCAGCCCCAGCTTGGCATAGAGTTCCGTCACCGTTTCTTTGGCCATCTTTCATCCCTCCTTTCAGAAAATTCCAACCTGGTCAATGGGCGTAAGAACCGGGGCACTTTCCAGCTTGCTCTGAACTACAAAGAGATCCAGCACGTAGGAAAGGCCCGTTTCCATGAGCTCCTGCTCCGTCCAGTGGTATTTGCCGTGAATCATAGAAAGCCAACCCATCATGGCTTCATACGGGGTCAGATGGAGTTCTCTGGCCCCGCCTCCCCGTTTGGGATTTCAGAGAGTTTTACATTCACCAAAGATACAATCCATGTGAGGATTCTTCGGTAAAGCGGCTTCAAGTCGGTAATCGCCATTTCCCTTTCAATCCTCTCGGCAGTCACGTCTTTCCCAAAGACCGACGCCACAAGTTCAGCCATGCGCTCCATGTAATCTTCGGCCGGGATGGTATCCGTCCCCGCTTCAAAAGCCACAAAGTCATGCCAGGCTTTCACTTTGGGCGGGATGGCTTTGTAGGTGATTCCGCCCAGAACAATGAATGGTGTTTTTACTTTATCCATTTCCATCCTCCTTCTCAGGAACCATTACCGGAAGAGCCGGTATCTGTAGTCGTACCACTTCCGGTTGTGCTGCCAGACGAAGATGCAGCCGCCTCTACGCTTTCATACCAGGAGGTCGCCGTTGTTGCCTCAAAATCTTTACCATCTTCATCAGCCACTCTCTTCCAGGCGGAATCGTAGGTCCGAACTACAAAGTGGCCGGTGATTTTTGCTGTATTCCAATGCACACTGGAATCCTTGGTCTGATAGTTTTCCTCGGGCTCCCCAAATTTTCCTTTGAGGAGTTTCACAAAGCGCCGACTCCCGTTGGATTTCACCGATTCAAAGAGAATGGCCACATAGGGCGCTTCATCCGTAGACTTGAAATCCATGACGCCTTTGCTGACGGTATGCCCCAAGAGAGCCGCCATATCTTCTACAGAAAGTTCTGCGGTGTCAATGGTCACTTCAATATCTCCCAGGTAGGAAGCAATATCGAAGGGAGCATCATCGCCGTAGAGGGTATCTACCCCAGAACTTGGTTTGACATCAATCGTTCGAACGCCTGGAATGGAAACTGGCGTGTCATAGGTAACGCCAGTGGCATCGTCTGTTTTGAGCAGCGCGTAATGTAAATTCCTGACGCCAATCAGTACACCTTTACTCATATTCAACCTCCGCTACAATAAACCGAAGGATAGCAGCTCTTATCCTGCCATCCATAATTCTGTTTGTACTCTCCCTGGTCCACCCCAGGAAATTCATGATTTTTTGTACTCTTAGTACGATTTCACTATCTGATCCGTTACGGGTAAGTACTGAAATCTGTACTGTTACCCGCCTTGCGAGTTCTAAGTCGTCACCAAACAAGTGAGGAACATCGGATATAACCTGATAACACAGTACCGGGTAACGACCAGAGTAGGACGTAAGATCTGCCCGGATACCTTCTTTGCCATCTGCCAGAAGTTCTGTGAGCTTCGTGTCTTTGGCTAAAGCTTCATATACTTGCTCAACCAGATCCATGGCCGCCTCCTTTCTCTACCGCCTTTTTCAATGCGCGAACAATCCCTTCGTGGTATTCATCTCTGTGAGCATCCATGGCCGGGTAGAAGAAAGGCCTATTAATTTTCGGACTGAATTCTACATACCGGGCATAGGGAACTCCGTTCTTCTTGTTTTTGGCATCAGCCACAATGCGAATAGCGGTCTTTTTCTTGTTCCAGGTCCAATGGATAGAATCACGAAGAGCCCCGGTATCCACCGGAGCCCTCGCCTTCATATCCTGTACAATTTTCTCTGCCATGACCTCCATCTCCGCTCGGATAGCATTGACTGCTCCTTCCCCATAGGTTTCCAGGATGCTTTGCATATCCATGTATTTTCTTCTCATAGGCCCTCACAGATTCTTGACTTCTTCTACGCATTCCACGTAGGTGTATTTATGCCTTCCGCAGGCATCCGTAGGCGGCGAGATGGGTACATAGATTTCTCCATTCACCCTGAAATGGGTCTCCGGTGAAAGATCGGTTCTGTACCTAAAAACAAGAAGGATTTTTCGCGTGATGTGGCTTTCGCTGTTTGACGTGCTCATGCCAGTAGCATGGACTTCCACGTATGCCCAAACGATAGGTCCTTCTGTATAGGTGATGATTTCGTTGCCACGGCTATCAATCGCAGCCTTTGGGTAGAGAATCGTAAGGCGGTTTCTGAAATCGTCGATTGTGAGCTCTTCAAGCAGCCGTTCTTCTGTAGTCATCAGAATCCTTCCTTTCGAACACCAAAGAGGAGGTAGCGAAGCATCATCGTGAGCTCATGGTAGTCTGCATTCTCCCTATGTTCATAGAGATAAGCCGTCCCATAAAGCACCGCCTGTTTCACCGAATCCCCCATGGCTTCCATCTCCTCCACTTTATCTGCCCTTATGACATCCTTGCAGAGATTTTCTGAGGTGGAAATCAAGCCCGCCACAAGGCTATCTTCTTCCTCCCCATCAATCCGCAGGTAGTTTTTCGCTTCTTCCAATGTGACGAGCATAATTTTCCTCCTTTGCTACTTGGAATCAGGTGCTGGCCTTAATCTGCAGGCACTTCACGGCTTCCGGCAGAACCAGGAGGCCATCCACACGTTCTTTCATAAGGTAGCCCACCATGCCGTTTCCAGCGAAGAGTTCTTTCAGTTCCTGCAGGGAGCGAACGCCACGGTCGCCAATGTTGTAGTAGCTGAAGTCACCAAAGGCGATGGCTTTAGCCCCGGCAGCCTGCTTCGGTGCAAAAGCAGAAGTGTGAAGGGTATAACCCAGGAGGCGATCCGGTTCGCCGGCCTGGTAGGAAGGCTGCCAGATGAAGTTGTTATTGTTGTCCTTGAGCTTGCGGAGGGCAGCAATAGTCTGGTCGTTCATAATGAAGGAAGCGTTCTTTCTGTAGGGGCGCTTCAGGGAATACACCAGCTCGATAATATTGTCGGAAGTAATGGAAGCCGCAGAAGTGGTGACGCCAACTTCTGCGTCCTGGAAGAGTCCTTTTGGCTTACCGGTTCCATCCCCGTTGAGGAAGGCGTCTTCTTCTGCATTGGCCAGGGCTTTGCCGAACTGGGTAATAATGTAGTTTTCCAGATTGAAAGCGTTATCATAGAGCAGTTCGTCGGTAATCTTAATAGCTACATGGAGCTTATGGGCATCCAGCAGTTTCTGGCCGAACGTGGCATCGCTAAACTGAATAGCCGCACCTTCTTCAATCCAGGCAGCAGCGGGCTTGGTAGCCGCGATGTTGATTTTATGTTCACCGCTGGTGGTAATGGTGGTACCAAGGGTTCTCATGATATTTTCTTCATCCAGCACATCAATCAGTCGGCGGTCGTATTCTTCAGGAACGAGGTAGCCACCATTGGTGTCGTTTCCTTCTTCCAGTACGTCGGAAACCTGACGGAAGTTGGTACGAAGAGCGGTCAGCATGGAAGATTTGTATTCATCCGTTGCTCTAAAGCCGCCTTTGCCTTTGGGCTTAGATGGATTATTCTTCACCGGGCTGGTGGTAGGCTGGTACAGCTTATTGTCCAGGGCTTCCTGACGCTGCAGGCGTTCAATGGACTTGGTATAGTCCATCACTTCTTTTTCCATCTTGTCATAAGCCGCTGCATCTTCTTCAGAGAGCTTCCCATCCTTATCTGTATGGGAATCCAGGAAAGCCTTTGCTGCTTCCCATGCCTTGGCACGTTTTTCATAAAGTTCAAGAATAGTCATAGTATTTCCTCCTTAATGGGACATAATAAAAAGCCTCTGTTTCAGGGGCTCTGCATCAACACGGTTATCTTCTTTTTTGGGTTCCGGTTCCTGCTTTGGCTCATCACTCAGCCCAGATTTGGGTTGAGTAGCTTTTGGTTTTCCAAACTGTAATTTCAGTTTATCCGCCAGTGAATTAGTCACCGATACACGAGAAAACATCAAAGCTTCTGTCTTATCCTCTTTTTCTTCCTCCTCGCCGCCGGAATAAAGAATGGAATCCGCAAATCCAAGCTCTACGGCTTTCTTGGCATTGAACCAGGTTTCATCGTCCATGAGCTTGGAGATCTTATTGCGGGAAAGACCAGTTTTGAGTTCATAGGCATTCATGATGGAAGCTTTCACTTCATTCAGCATGTCGATGGCCTTCTGCATATCCCCCGCATCGCCAAAGGAAAGGGTAGCCGGGTTATGAATCATCATCATGGCCACTGGAGAAATCTCCACGCTGTCTCCAGCCATAGCAATCACGGAGGCTGCAGACGCCGCCAGAGAATCAATGCGGACCGTAACCTTTCCTTTGTATTCTCTAAGCATGTTGTAAATCTGAGCAGCCGCAAAGCAATCGCCTCCCGGAGAGTCAATCCAAACGGTAATGTCCCCGTCTCCAGCATTCAGCTCATCACGAAAAAGACCCGGTGTGACTTCATCGCCATACCAGGTCTCATCGGAAATAACTCCTTTTAGCTGCAGCTCGCGGCTTCCAGAAGCTTCGTTTTTACAAAATTTCCAAAATTTATGCTTCACTCTCATTCCCTCCTTTATTAGCAAACAAACCGGCATCTTTGAGTTTGGTCATGTTCCCGTTAATCAGGTATTCATCGCCGCCCTCTTCCGCCGGAATCTTATTCATGTTTTCCAGTTCACGGATATCATTGGCAGAAAGCCAGCCATTCTGCCGGCCCACGGCATAGCCATTCATACGGCTTTCGTAGTCGCCGCGAAGCAGGCCATCCAGGTTGTACTTCACAAGGTAGTGGCCCTTTTCGGACGGAAGAAGCAAGGCCTGCGTCAAGGACTGCTCCCACCGAGCCACCCAGGGCCCCAGGGTATACTTCACAAATTCCAGCGACTGCTGCTCGATATTTGAAAAGCTTGACTTCTCCAGGTCCCCTACCATGTGCGGCGGGACCCTAAAGATTCGCGCAATTTCATCGATCTGGAACTTCCGGGTTTCCAGGAATTGAGCCTCCTCGGGAGGAATAGACATAGGCTTAAAGGTCATGCCTTCTTCCAGGACAGCGATGTTATGGCTGTTCTTTCCGGTGAACTGGGCATGCCAGCTTTCCCGGAGCCGCTCTGGATCCTTCACAATGCCAGGGTGCTCCAGGACGCCACCTGGGGTAGCACCGTTGGCAAAGAACGTGGCCCCAAAATCCTCGGCCGCTTTACTCAAGCCCACGGCATTCTTGGCCATGGCAATAGGTGAATAGCCGATAAGGCCATCAAAGCCAAGACCAGGAATATGAAGGACCTGGTAAGCAGGAAGCTTGAACTGTTCAAAGGCATGCTTCGCATTGGCCTCGTCCTTATACCTGGTGTACGTGTATATGAGTTCACCGGCATCATCCCGGTCTACCTCCATCCGGTCAGGAAGAAGCGGGTAGAGAGCTACCACTTCTCCCCTGCCATTGCGGATAATCTGGGCATAAGCGTTCCCCCAAAGGAGAAGGTGACTCATAAGGGTTTCCCGAAAAATAAAGCTCGTCATTTCCGGGTTAGGCTCATCATGGAGCAAAAAGTACAGCGGGTGTCTGGGGGCTTTCACCTTTCCCCCATCGGCTGTGAGGCTATAGACGTTTAAGGGAAGCTGGGCGATACCCTCCGAGATAATCCGGACACAGGCATAGACCGCTGTCATTTGCATAGCAGACCGGGCATTGACCGTCTGGCCTGCCGTACTCCTACCAAAGAGGAACGTGGGCCCACCGGTAAAGAGATCATGAGGTTTGTCTCTAGAATGAAAAAGCCATTTGAAAAAATTCATAGGTATCACACTCCTTTAAGGTGGTAAAATAAAGAAAGATATAAAACAACACCGCAGATGGGAGGATTTCTTATGAAAAAATTACTTTCAGCGTTGGCGGCTGCCGTATTAGTGCCATTTTCTGCATTTGCAATTTCGCTATCTGATATTACAGATAATCCCGACCAATATACAAAAACTTACGAAAACGAGAACATCGCGTACTACGTAGATAACAACTCCATAGAGTCTGTGCGATATTCTCCCCCTTATTACACAATACAAGGAGACCTCTATGCGGTTGTTTATCCTGTTTCCATCATAATAAAGAATTCTCTTTCAGTTGGTTACGACTATAATAGAAGTGCATTCAAATTAATACCAGAAATGAAAGCATCAAATCCATCTATTACAAACCGTGAAATAAGAATGAAATTGATTGAAGAAAGTACAAAGGATATAGGAATAACCATGTATTGTTACAATCGTTCCAATTGGAGATTTGATGGTTCACTTGATAAAATCGTAGCCCCAGAGGAATTCCCCGTGCTTCTTGGAAATAAAATCACCTATAGAACTGCAAACTATTTCTTTTACAAAATCTATAATCAATATTTCAGTTTGAAAGCATAAGAGGTATGAAGATGAAAAAAGCAATTCGTATTTTAACAACCAGCTTATTACTCCTCACTGCACCACTTATCACAAGCCACATAGATCCCACCTTATTTCCAACAACAGTCGGAGCCATGGACATGATACAGGACCCGAACGGTTTCGCAGACTTGCATTGGGATGAAACTCTCCAAGATGTACAAGCTTCTCACCAGACAAAACTAGCCAGATTTATTAGCGGGACTGCTTCCTATCATATCTTGATTCCTGATGCTCATGGCAGCGTATATTTTGCTGGACCAGTCGTCGCATGCGGAGTCTTTATGGACAATAAGCTCTATGCCGTCATCATTCCTTTCAGCAAGGAATTAATGCAGCCCAGGCTTGAAGGTATGATAAAAATGTGGGGTAAGCCAGATGAGCAGCCAGGTAAAGATTGGTACGAATGGAAAGGCCCTTTTTCAATCGTTTCATTGTCTTACTGGCAAGGTGCCAAAAACGCCAGCGTCATGATCTTTAAAAATCCTAAAGGGATAAAAAATAACAAGGACGCTATTAAAGAATTAGAAAAGTAGAATAAATATTCCTATGCATGAATTCGTTGTTCTGATATAATCAAGTCATAAGCATCGTACTAGCAATTTCTATTTACCCCGCTTGCCTGAGACGTGCATGATCTTATTTACCTGGGGGCTTAACTCCTTTCGTTCCCAGGTAAAGCCCAATTAGATCAACTAGGCAAGAACTAGACTCCATTCCTACCCAGAAAAAGCAAGTACGGGCTTCAAGCAGCATGAGGTTAGTATGCTCCGTCTCCTTTCATTTCCTCATGCTGCTTTTATATTGTCAAAATTCCTCGTTCGTCATAAATACTCTCCCCTCCCATGCCGCCGCGAAGCGCTCGGTCCAGTCCCATAATCATGGCAATGGCACCGTCGATCTTCTCGGTGGATTTTTCTTTGTCCGCCTTGATGTTCCCCGCCGGATCCGTTCGAATAAAAATGTTATCCATCATCCACCGAAGCACTGGGTGACCACCGTGGGCAATTCTCTTCTCCAAGACTATTTTCATGAGCTCTTTAGTAGGTGGGCTCATGTCTTTAAAACCCTGACCAAAGGGAACAACAGTAAATCCCATCCCCTCTAGGTTCTGCACCATTTCTACAGCGCCCCACCGGTCAAAGGCAATCTCCCGGATGTTGTACTTCTTCCCCAGGTCCTCGATGAACTTCTCGATGTAACCATAATGGATGACATTGCCCTCCGTGGTTTCCAGGAATCCCTGTTTCTGCCAAACGTCATAGGGCACGTGGTCCCGCCGGACCCGAAGGTCGAGCGTTTCCTCTGGCACCCAGAAGAAGGGAAGAACCTGGTATTTATCCTCTTCATCCTCTGGCGGGAACACCAGCACGAATGCCGTGATATCCGTCGTAGAGGATAGGTCGAGTCCACCATAGCAAACCCGGCCTTCGAGGCTCTTCGCGTTCACCGGGAAAGCGCAGGCATCCCATTTATCCATAGGCATCCAGCGGACAGACTGTTTCACCCACTGGTCGAGGCGAAGCTGCCTAAAAACATTTTCTTCTGCCGGGTCCTGCTGGGCCGATTCGCAGGCCGCCTTGACCTTATCGATGCCCACGGTGATACCCAGGGAAGGATTGGCCTTCATCCACACCTTCGGGTCTTTCCAGTCGTCTTTCTCGTCTGCGCCGTAGATCACCGGGTAGAAGGTAGAATCGATCTTTCGCCCCTCCAGGATATCCTTGGCCTTCTGATGAGTCTCATAGCAGATACTGTGGGTATCGGTGCCGGCGGTGGTTATCAAAAAGAAGAGGGGCTGGGTCCTTGCATCACCAGAACCCTTCGTCATGACATCGAAGAGCTTCCTGTCCGGCTGGGTATGGAGCTCATCAAAAATAACTCCGGATACGTTGAACCCATGCTTGCTGTAAGCATCGGCGGAGAGAACTTGATAGAAACTATTGGTGGGATGGAAGATAAGCCGCTTCTGGGAGGCCAGGATTTTGACCCGCTTGTTCAAAGCTGGGCACATGCGAACCATATCCGCCGCCACCTCAAAGACAATGGACGCCTGCTGCCGGTCCGCCGCGCAGCCATAGACTTCGGCCCTTTCCTCCCCATCTCCGCAGCAAAGTAAAAGAGCGACCGCCGCAGCGAGTTCGCTCTTCCCCTGTTTCTTTGGAATTTCTATGTAGGCGGTATTGAACTGCCTGTACCCATTGGGCTTGATGCTCCCAAAAATATCCCGAATTATCCGTTCCTGCCAGTCGATGAGTTCGAACGGCTTACCAGCCCAGACCCCTTTCGTGTGGCAGAGGCATTCAATGAAGGATACCGCATAGTCCGCTTTGGCCTTATTGTAGGTGGAGCCCTTGGCCAGGAACCGCGTCGGCTTGTAATCCTTTAACTTTCGAATCATGAAACCTCCTAAACCGCTTACTGCAGCGCTCTGAACATACGTTTAACCCGCACATTAATCAAACACTTTTAGCAAATCTTTCCTGTCCCGGCAGCCGCATGAACATACGTCCAATCCGCAAATTAATCTACACATTATTGCCAGTACGAGCAAAAGCCCCGTTCGGGGCTCTTTTGATGCTCGCTCTATGTTATTCTTCCTTGAAGCCTTCGAGCATCCAGTAAAACCTCTGGAGGCTTTTTGCCCTGGTTATGGCCCTGGTGTATGTTCCGAAAACCGAACTCTGAGCCTCGGCGGTGCTGCTTTCCGGAATGGCTCCGTTGACCGCTCCTTTCTTCATGAGTTCCTCGAGGTCCGCCTTCGCCCGGCTAAGGTCTCTTATCATGGAATTCAGTGCATCCCTAGCCTCCTCAAGCTCCATGTTCAGTTCGTATTCGAGGCCCTTCTGGTTGCCTTCTACACATTTCATTGCCTTTTCTAAGTCTTTCATTTTGTTTTCCTCCTTTAGGAACCCTGGGCTTTCGCCCTTGTTTTTCGTTACTGTATATATCACTCTAACGGAGGATAATAGCAAGTAAAAATATGTAGATTTTATCGATATTTCCTACACTTTTTACCCACGAAAAAAGCCCGCCGGAGCAGGCTCTTTTTTGCCGGTTACTCATCCCAAAATTCGTCAATGGTGGCGCTTGGTTTCCCGGATTCGAAGTCCTTCGTGATTTCCTCCAGGACCTTGTAGGCGTGCTGGGTGGCCTCCTGGCCCTTACCGAAGTCAATGTCGGTCTGCTCGCCGCCTTTGGTAATCCGAATACCCCAGCGACCTTTGGTCAGGAGCTCGATGCTATCCGGATTGAAAATCACCTTGTAAATATCGCCTTCCGTTGCCAGTTTTACCATGAACATTTTTGTTTTCCTCCTTTTTGAAATCCTGGGCTTTCGCTCTTGTTTTTCGTTACTGTATATATCACTCTAAAGGAGAATAATAGCAAGCAAAATATGTAGATTTTTTCGAGAATTTCTACACTCTTTGCTACACGAGAAAAGGCCCGCGGAAGGGCCTTAAGACTCATTCATCTTCACTTACGAAACTCTGCCATTCATCAGTTGGACCGGCGGTCATCAAAGTGTGAGCCATGGCGCGGCCGCTTTCCATTCCGGCCTTTATCACTGGCTCTGGCCTTCTCAAAAGGGCGAGGGTCACAGCGTTGATTTCATCCAGCCGGGCTTCCCAAATTTCCGGTTCCTCATAGGCGATTCCAAGCTCCTCTTCGAACCGGTCCGGATCCATCTCCCGTCTCAGAATCTGGCAAGTGTAAATCCAAGCGATTCTTCTCTCCAAAATTCCAGCTGCTCTGTTATCAAATGCTCTTTCCATTTCATTTTCCTCCTTTAGGAATCCTGGGCTTTCACCCTTGTTTTTCGTTACTGTATATATCACTCTAAAGGGGAATTATAGCAAGCAGAATATGTAGATTTTATCGATATTTCCAAAGGGGAAATCCACAAGCAAAAAGCCCCGAAGGGCCCCTTGCTTTTCGTTTAGAGTTTCATCAGGAGGGCTGCTTTTTCTTCTTCCTTCTCCCAAACTCCGGTCTTCTGGAGAATGGTGGTAGTTCCGCAAATTTTGGCTCCTTCCTTTTCCCAAACCGCCAGGCGGTCGATGAGGCTTCCCCAGCCGCTGGAAATGGTGAACTCGGTGATGCCCACCCGGCGGAGTTCCTTCACCAGGGCTGGAATCCTTTCTTCGGGAACCAGGTCGGAAAAGTCGAGGCGTTCGTTATTTTCGTCCCGATTCAGGTAGGCTTGGAAGAGGTCTGGGTTCCAAGGACCGCCGGCGTCCTTGCCAGCTTTGTAGTTCTCCACCAGTTTTTCGTAAATTTCGTTTGTCATTTTGTTTTCCTCCTTTTGGAAATCCTGGGCTGTCGCCCTTGTTTTTTGTTACTGTATATATCACTCTTTTGCGGAGGAATAGCAAGCGAAATATGTAGATTTTATCGAGGAAAATCACACTTAATGGTGCGCACAGGAGCCGCTATAAATGATTTAAAAACTTATGTTCAGGAGGCCTCGGATCCGTCCACGAGAAAAGCCCCCGAAGGGGCTCCCCAGGCAGGCGTCATTCGAAGTTCTCTATGTCGTCGGCTACTTCTTCCAGCCAGGGCCCAATTTCCGCCCACCGTTCAAAAACCGCCCGCGGCCCGCCGTAGGGCTCTTCCGTGCCGTCGCCGTGCTCGGTGAGGTCCAGGGCCTCGTCGGTGATTACAAACTTGCCTCTGTAAAGGAAAAGGAAGGCTGTGTCATCGAAGTAATCCACCGCTTTCCAGGCTTTTTTGGAAAGGTCGTCCGGCCAAGGAAGGGCAATCGCGCTTTTTCCGTATTCGCCGTCCAAGTTGCTGTAATCCACCGGCTGTAAGTAAGTTTCGTTTGTCATTTTGTTTTCCTCCTTTTGGAAATCCTAGGGGCTTTCTCCTTTGTTTTTCGTTACTGTATATATCACTCTTTGGCGGAGAAATAGCAAGCGAAATATGTAGATTTTATCGAGGAAAATCGTCATTTTCTTTTCCGGCGATCCCATGTAAAAAGCCCGGCTTTCGCCAGGCCCTTTTTTAGTTGAATTTGGCAAGGAGCATATTGTAAATTCTCTCTACTTCTTCCCCCTGGGGGTCCAGGTCCCAGCCCCTGTCGTAGCTGCATACGCAGAACCGCCAGTTGCCTTCGATTTTCGCAATTTCCAGTTTGGAAATCCGGCCGCCGTTAATGCCGTAGTCGCTTTCCTTTTCGAAGTGCTTGACTTCCCAAACGTACCCGTTCGTTTTTCCTTTGCTCCACATTTTGTTTTCCTCCTTTGGAAATCCCTGGGCTTTCGCCCTTGTTTTTCGTTACTGTATATATCACTCTTTGGCGGAGGAATAGCAAGCGAAAAATGTAGATTTTAGCGAGGAAAATCGTCATCCGCCCAAAGGCCGGTCAGAATGTGCAGGGTGTATTTATTCGGGTCTTCTTCGATGAGCCCACACAGGGCCACGTAGCCCCTTTCCTGGGCAATTTCGTGGACCTTAGGGATATCAAACATGTTGGTGAGGCCGCTACTCCGGATGGCCACAATCTGCTTCCCTATGGTTTTCTTTTCAACATCGGTGAGTTTCATTTGCCCGCCCCTCCTTTGTAGGCGGCGGACCCTTTGAAGTTCCGCATCAGGATTTTCCGGGTTCCCTTCCATTCTTTCCCAATGAAGCCCAGGCGAAGAAGGAAGCAGCGGAAGGCATATTTTTCGTTGGCCACCGGCTTCTCTTTGGCGCTCACCCGCTGAAGGTTTCTTGCGAGGGCCACCAGCTTTTCAATGAAGGCAGCGTAGGCCCTGCAGTCCGGGCTTTCCGGTTTAAAGGTGAACCAGGGAAATTCCACTCCCTTGGGGGTGGTTTCAATCTTCAGGGTATCGGTTCCCAGGGCCTTTTTGATAAGCCATCCCTTGGCGGCCACTAGCTTTTTGAGCTTGGGGAGGGTATCTTCGTCAATCACGGTCCGCGGGAAAATAATGGTGACCCCGTTCTCCGGGTCCAGCGGTGGGAGGCTTTCTTTCTTTTCCTTCGGTTTTTCCGGCGGGTCTTCTGGGCCTTCCGGCGGCTCCCCTTCAAAGCCCCTCTTGGCAAGTTCCTCCAGGAGGTTTTCGATTTCTTCGCTGTCAGCCCGGTCGTCAAAGGAAAGGATGCCGTCCTTGCTGATGGTGAAGTAGTCAACCTGGTAGGCGAAGGTCGGGGCTCCCAGGTATTCGGATTTGGCTCCGGTGATTTCGCTAATGGCCTGGACCAGGGCTTTCCGGTCCGCTCCGGTTACGTGGTAGTTGATTCTGAATTCGTTGGTGTACATGGTGGTTACCTCCTTGTTTTTTGTTACTACATATATCACTCTACGGGCTGTAAATAGCAAGCGAAAATGTAGATATTATCGATAAAAACATGGAGTTTAAGGTCATGATTAGCCTTTCCTACAACAGGACTGCGTCATGCTAAAGTAAGGTCCTCCTTTAGCCCTTTGGGACTAGCCCCTGTCACCATGCTAAAGTCTCGCCCCCGTTGATCCGCTATCCTCCATAGCGGAGGTCGTAGAAATAGGCGGCCGCCGGGTTGGCTTTTTCGAATTCTGCCAGGTATCGATAGCAAGCGCTCTGTTCCCCATTGAGCTTGGCAAACTCGCGGAGGGTCATTTTCTTGAAGAAGTTAGGCTGATTGCACCAACGAGCGATAGAAATGTAGACGCCTCGCCAGGGGCTTTCCTCATACCGGGCAAACCGCATGACATAGGGTAAACAGTGGAACTTCATGAGGATTTCGATGCGATAGAGGAGTTCAAAGATATCCCTATCCCAGAATTCCTTATCCCACTTGCCGGCCCGATCAAAGCCACAGAAGCAATAGAACTTAAGCGGCCGATCGGTATATTTCCTGGCCAGCACGATTTTCCGCTCGATTACCCTGGCGTCCTGGATATTGTCGAATGCGAAAGTAAAGTCACCGGCGTACTTGCTGGAAAAGAGGAGCTCACACATTTCATCATTGAGGAGCCGCTCATCTAGGCCCTGCTTGAACTTGAAAGATTTACCGGTAGCTCGAAGCTCTAAGAGCATTTCCTTCCAATCTGGGTGACCGAAAAAGTTATCGTCCAGAAGGCTGATGACCTTTCTTTTTGGATCCAGGAATTCAGAAAGCGGGCTGTGTCTTTCTACCCGGTTGTAGTTTTTATTGACGCAGAATGGACAGTGACGAAAGCAGCCGCGGGTCAGGTACCCAATAGAGCTATTGATATACTCGTTGAATTCCTTCTTCGTCTTCCCTCTCATAATTTCCCGGGAAATCCAGTCATCATAGAGGTGGTAGTCCGGTATGTGGTGCTCGATTTCATAGGGAAGCGGCGGCGCTTTATCGTAGAAGAAACCGGTGCCGCCGTAGGTGAGGTTTGGAAGGCTCAGGACTTCTTCAGGCACCGGGGTATCTAAAAAGACCTTAGCCAAGTACACTTTCTCGTACTGGTTAAGGGCTTTATAGCCCATCTTCAGTTCTACGTCGTTCCCTTTCTCTTTTTCGAAGGCAGAAAGTTTCATGCACACCAGGTTCGGGAAGCGGTGTCGCTTTCTCCCCACCAGGTCCGCATCAATGATTGCAATCTTCTTCATCTATCTTTACCTCGTCGTAACTATAGGAGAGGCCATCCCGGATGACCTTCACGTCTTTACTGCTTCCCACCTGTTCGATATACCGTTTCACAATGACGTCGCAGAACTTCTCATCCAGTTCTATGGTCCGGCAGATTCGTTTGGTCTCTTCGCAGGCAATGAGGGTACTGCCGCTCCCGCCGAAGGGATCCAACACGATAGCATTCGTCATGGAGGAATTCATAATGGGATAGGCCAGGAGCGGGATGGGTTTCATGGTGGGATGGTCTTTGTTCTTCTTGGGTTTATCAAACTCCCAGATGGTGGATTCCTTGCGACCAGCGTACCAGAGGTGCTTTCCTTTTTTCTTCCAGCCAAAGAGAATCGGCTCATGGCGCCACTGGTAGGGAGACCTTCCCAGGACCAGGGACTGTTTCACCCAGATACAGGTACCGGAAAGGTAGAATCCTGCATCGGAGAAAGCCTTCCTGAAATTGAGTCCTTCCGTATCCGCATGGAATACGTAAATGGAAGCGTCATCCGCCATGCTCTTTTCCATATTGGTGAAGGCCGCCAGGAGGAACTGATAGAAGGCATCGTCCTTCATGTTGTCGTTTTTGATTTTTCCTGCTGACCCCTGGTAGTTCACATTGTATGGCGGGTCCGTAATGACAAGATTCGCCTGCTTTCCAGCCATCAGTAGCTCATAGGATTCTGCCTTGGTGCTGTCACCGCAGAGGAGGCGGTGTTCCCCCAGCTGCCAGAGGTCCCCGGCCTTCGTCATGACCGGTTTCTTAAGTTCCTTATCCACGTCAAAGTTGTCATCCTTGACGCCATCCTTCAGGTCCTCTTTGAAAAGGTCGTCCAGCTCTTCCTGGTCAAAGCCGGTAAGGGATACATCGAGGTCACTTCCCTGGAGGTCGGTAATCAAAAGGGCCAGTTTATCCTTATCCCATTCCCCGCTGATTTTATTGAGGGCCACATTCAAGGCTTTTTCTTTTTCTTCATCCAGGTCAACCACAACAACATCTACCTGGGTCTCCCCCATATCCTCCAGGACCTTCAAACGCTGGTGACCGCCCACCAATCGTCCGGTCCTCTTATTCCAGATGAGGGGATCCACATAGCCAAACTCCGAGATGCTCCGCTTCAGTTTTTCATATTCCTTATCCCCGGGCTTCAGGTCTTTTCTAGGGTTGTAGTCCGCAGGAATAAGGTCTGTTACTTTCTTCTTTTCTATCTGCATAGTTGCTCCTTTGCACAACAAAAAAGCACCTCCCTGGATTTCCAGGAAAGTGCTCTTTTGACTAAACTACTTGGTCGATTAAGCTCCTTTTATGAATTGTCTCAAATATAAAAAGTTCATCTAAAAAACTCACCAATTAATGAAACTGCGTACAATATCAATTTTAGTTGTAATTGAATCAGAATATTCGCCCATTTTTCCAAACCCGTAATTCAAGATCTGCCCATCACCTATGTTCCATGTTGCAGACATAGTCTCATCATTTGGCGAATAATTAAATTTAGCTGGTGTTCCCAATGCTGCCTTTAAATTAGTAAGAGCAGAACGTTCAAGCGAAATCATCTCATCAAGATCATCACCGTACATAGTAATCAAAAAAAATACTACTTGATTATTTGAAAGTATTACAGCAAGACTTTCTGTTACACCGGTACTATCTGTCCTTGTGAAGCCCACGTGCCTGCCATCATTATCAGTATAATCTTCAATTTTGCTCCACGGAATATTCTTGAAATTCTCATTGAAATCTGATTCAGGCATCCCCAGATACAAAGTATAGACTGAATAAGGGTCTTTACTAACAGTATCTATTTCTATGTAAGGATTATAATCATTAGCATGTATTGTGATTGGTGCAAGAAGCAAAAGAAAAGCAGCCAAAAGAAAATACACTACTGATTTAAATTTCCTGCTGATAATAAAAGAAGGATTCATTTTATGGCCTCGCTCTCTAAAATAATTAACGTTTTCATTATACCCCTTTTCCTGTAACATGTTAATGTTTTATTTACCATCCTGCGTTCGAAGCAGCCGTTCCATGATATCGTCCTGGGGACTTTCTCCTTTATACTCGCCGGCGCAGTTTTCTTTCACGATAAGGTAGATCTCATCCCAAAGGTGATTGGTCTGGGCCATGTAGCTCTGAGACATGGCGACGTAAGGGCTCTGGATGGCATTGCCAGTAGTCGGGTGCTTGGCCAGGAATCCCCACTCCGTCACCGCCTCTTCACACTGTATCCAGCGGGCTGCCGACATGGCATACCGTTCCAGGAGGTCCGGAGAGACGAAAACGGCGCAGCCCCTTTTATCGAGCCACGCCCAAGTCTTCTTGTAAATCGCTGCAGCAATGAGTTTTTTGCCATTTCTTTGCTTTGCCGAGAGCATTTTGGAGGGCTTCGGCATTTCTTCTCCCTGGAGGGATTCCATATTTTTGAACTCCATCACTTCAATAGGTCGCTTCCCCAAGTTACCCTCGGAAAGCTTGTCAGCTAGGGGCTTAACGCGCCTTCCGGCTCCTGGTCTTACCCCGCCTCGATTGGTTCCATCCTTTGCCATGCCGTCTTTTCTCACCTCCTTGGGCTATTCCCCTCTTTGATTTCGCGTTTTTGTGCGTGAGGGCCCACGCCCGTTCCGACGCCGTCGGCGTTTTGAGATTTTAGGCCCCCCTACCCTTTGTGGGTCGTGACAGTTAAAGCATAAAACTTTTTACTTCATCGCTCTCGCGAAGGTGGTCGCTTTCGATGCCACCTGTCACCCATCTCAGCAGTGATTCTTGAGTGACAAGACTTACAAAGAGACATCAAGTTACTGAAGTCATGTGTTCCGCCGTAGCTTAATGGAAGTATGTGGTGTACTTCTTCCGCCGGCGTCATGCGTCCTTCCTTTAGGCACTGCTCACAAAGCGGGTGCGAGTGAATGTAGGCATTACGAATCTTCTGCCAGCGGTAGCCGTACCGCTTCTTCTCTTCCTTAGACCTTCCATACTTTTCGTACTGACGGTTCATAAGTTTCTCATGCTCTTCGCAGTAACGTTTGTCCGTTAGCTTCGGGCAGCCCGGGTAGGCGCAGGGCTTCTTTGGTTTCCTTGGCATCTCTTTTCATCTCCAATACAAAAGCTCCTGAGATTTCTCCCAAGAGCTTACAGTACTATCATAACACATTGAACCGTGAATTTCGTCCGCGATTTTACCTCTTTTCGCTCCCGTGCTTTTTACCCCAGGAGCTTACGGTACTATGATAACACATCGAACCGTGAATTTCGTCCGCGATTTTACCTCACTTTTTCTGGCTGGCTGCTTTGACTAGTTCCTTAAAGAACTTCATACTAATTTCCTGGTCGCAGAAGTCTTTCGGGTCTTTCTTGTTGATAATCACTTGCTTCAAATCATTCTCCGGATGGAACTGCAGACCAACCACAAAGGTCTTACGTGGGTCTTCGATGCCTTCAACAATGGAGACGCCATTGTACGTGGTCTCCGCTGTCTGAATCAGTGGCGTTCCCTTCAAACTTCCAATGGCTTGGTGGTGCCAGGAAGAAACATTGTGCAGCTCGTCAGCTCCTACAATTTCTCTCAAATGGGATTTCACCGGAAGAATGTGGACATCATGGCGCGCATAAGTTCTGTTCGGTGTTCCTGGCGGCATCCTGTGGAGGTCATTGTAGGTTTTCCCCTGCTCCGAGTAGTAGGTAGGAATGTCCTGAATAAAAGTTACCCCAGAAACAATTCCCATGACCTGTTCACCACGGCAAACGGCAAAGGTAGGAACATTTTTAGAAATGCAATAGGACATCAAAGTATAATCTGACACGTCACGGGTTGCGTTAATTTCTTCTCCCTTGTTTCTTTCAATGTCGGGTTTCTTGAAAAGTGTTGGACTTACATCTTCACCGCCCGTGAAGAATACACCATCAATATCTTTCATAACATCTTCTACGTTGGTGTCCTTGTAATGATTATCTTTAACTGCATTTGCATACTTTTCCTTCAGCATACCAGACGGATATAGCATATCTTTAGAAATCGTCCCGTCTGTGTTGTAAGTGATTTTATGATTCTTAGCCTGACCTAATTCAACCGGGATACCACCTGCCAGTTCAATGATTTTCTTGAACGCCGTGTAGTCCTGCTGATTACTCTTCCAAGTAATTCCAATAACCGGTTTACCCCCAACCATGGCTTCACTGGTTGTAGCTGCGCCAAAGCTGAAACACATGGAAAGAACCGCTAACCCACAGATTGTTTTTAAACTCTTTCTCATAGAATGCATCCCCTTCCTAAAACAAAAAGCGCCATCCATCTTGGATAGCGCTTTTGCTGTGTTGAAATTAATCTCATTATACTGGCATAAAAATGTCACGTCAAGCTATTTTCCAAAAAGAAGTATCGACAGCCGGGTCAGCGCTTTGTTCTTCTTGTTGTACGCCGTCGTCCTTTCCACATGGAAGTGGTCACAAATTTTTTCCACTGCGTCACACTTACTCACCGAATCTAAGTAAAAGGTTCTCAGAACATACTGTTCGTCCTCGTTCAGTGAGTTCCAGGCCGGCTGGAACCATTCCATGTAGGCTTTGGCCTGTGCGTACCTGTCACGGAGAATAGTAATATCATCAAGACCTGAAACCAGCCTTGCTTCCCCTGCTTTAGGGTTGTGAGCTCCAGGAAGGCCAGTTACTTTAGGAGAACCCACGCCTTCCAGGTTTTCATAGGCTTCTTTAATCAGCCTATCGGTATTATTCAGAATGGTCTGCATGGGGCCATAATCGTTCATGGCCTCGATGGTTCCATTTCTTTTGTTAAAGTATTTCACCAGTACGTTCATGTTATTCTCCTTTCAGGTTTGCTTTCACTGCATCAATCAACGCTTCCTGCGTTCTGTCTTTTCTTTTAAGGGCCCGCATGACTTGTTCGTCAATGGTCCCTTTCGTCACAATGTGGTGGATGATAACCATGTTTTTTTGTCCCTGCCTCCAAAGGCGGGCGTTTGTCTGCTGGTAAAGTTCCAGTGACCAGGTAAGGCCAAACCAGACCAACATGGAACCGCCCTGCTGTAGGTTAAGGCCATGGCCAGCTGAAGCTGGATGAATGGCAGCCACTGCTATCTTTCCTTCGTTCCAGTCTGTGATGTCCTTACTTGAACGAATCTCCCGAAGGCCAATGAACCGTTTTTTCATCCGCTCCAGGTCATGCCTAAACCAGTAAGCCACAAGGACCGGTTTACCATTGGCACCTTCAATAACATCCTCCAAGGCATCCAGTTTCCTGTCGTGAATGGAAATCACTTCACCTTCCTCGTCGTACACCGCACCGTTTGCCATCTGGAGGAGCTTGCCCGAGAGAGCCGCTGCGTTCTTGGCATCAATCTCCTGGTCTCCCAGAGAAAGGACCATGTCTGCCTTCAGGAGCTCGTATTGCCTGCGTTCCTTCTCTGAAAGTTCCACAGGGATTACGTTGGTTACAAGAGGCGGCATATCCAGAAAATCCACGGACTTCATGGATATGGTCATGTCGTTGATAAGCCCATAAATCCTCTTAGCTGCTTCCGGCTTTGGCTTGTAGCTGAAGATGATCTGCTGGTTTCTCTTGTCAGGGAGAAAGAATGCTTCCCGGTAACGGGTAATAAATCGGCCCAGCCGCTTTCCCAGGTCCAGGAGCTTGAACTCCGCCCAAAGATCCATCAGTCCATTTCCAGAAGGAGTACCCGTGAGCCCCACGATTCTTTTGGCCTTCGGTCTAACCTTGAGGAGGCTTCTAAACCTTCTAGCCTTTCCGGACTTGAAGGAGGAAAGCTCATCAATCACAACCATGTCGTAGTCGAAAGGAAGTCCGCTTTGATTGACCAGCCAGTCCACATTTTCCCGGTTGATAATATAAACCAGGGCCTTCTTCCACAGAGCTTTCCTTCTTTCTTCCACGCTTCCAACAGCTACGGAATAGGAGAGGAGCTTCAAGTGGTCCCACTTCTGGATTTCTGCCGGCCACGTGTCTCTGGCTACGCGGAGAGGAGCAATTACCAGCACCTTGCTGACTTCAAAGAAATCAAAGGCCAGTTCGTTGATAGCCGTTAAGGTAATCACCGTTTTGCCAAGGCCCATATCGAGAAAGAGCGCCGCTTCCTTATGGCTCTCAATGTGAGATATGGCATAGGCTTGATATTCATGAGGGATAAACTTCATGATTTCCTCCAATCTCATCCAGGACCTCATCAATCATGGACGTAGAATCAACAACGTAGCAGCGAAAGCCGAGACGCTGGAGCTTTTGCATCCGGCAGACTTGCAGAGGCCTTGGCTTTTTACCCGGAGCCTTGAGTTCTACAAAAGCCATCTTCCCTTCTGGCATCAGGACAATTCTATCCGGTACCCCAGCCATGCCAGGAGAGACAAATTTCAAGGCCAGGCCTTGCCGTTTTTTGACCTTTTGAACCAGAGCCTTCTCAACACTTTGTTCTTGCATATTTTTTCTTTCTCCTCATCGAATAGTGACGGGCGTGACGTTCTTCTCTATAACTTCTCTTATAGGCTTTTTTTATGTGTTTTTTCTCCTATAGCGAAGTTTAGTATAAAGAGTATCACGACCATCATCGCACCGATAAATACTGAATTATTAACTTAGAAATCGTTCACAGTTAACTTGAGTCCATGGATGAAACTGCCTTTCTCTGTTTTTCTTCTGATAAATCCGGCCAAATCCAGCGCCGCATAAAAATCTGTTGTACTGCGTATTTTTTCTCCCGTCTGAAGGCAGTAACTCCGGTACACCTGATAAAGAACGCCAGACTTTTCTTCAAAGGATGAACCCACTTCGCAGTTAGCCTCAATGAAATTACCCAGCCAATCGTTAGCCTCACGATAATCATTGATAGCATTTCTGACGCAAAGAGGCGGCGTGAGTTCAAAGCTCTCTTTGATGATTTTCCTTGCACCTTCAATCATCCAAGTAAGGATGGCTCCGCCGGCGTTCCGATAGAGGTAGTCCGAATAATTCTTGATGTCCTTCTTCCCTTCAATGACAGCATTAAAAGGGATAAGGATGAGACGCCTCCAGGTCCCTGGGTCGTTTGCTCCTACTTTAGGCAGGTGGTTAGTATAAAGCACCAAGGTATGACTAGGCACGAAGGAAAACGGGGATTTATACTTCTTTTCCGCATAGATTTCATCCGTTGAGCAAAGCTGCTTAATGATAGCCGTGTTGAGGTGCATACCTTCTTCCAGTTCGGCAGCAATGAGGAGCCGTTTCCCCTGCACCTCTGCCATTTCAGGCTTCACGTTGCGTTTGCAGCCTACGGTTAAAGTATCTGCAGAAATCTTCCCGCTGTAGGTTCCAAGGACACGAGCCAAAGTATTCCAGAAGGTGGACTTCCCGTTCCTACCTTCCCCATAAGCAATAATCATGGCTTCCACATACACCCGGCCAATGGCGACCAATCCGGCGACACGCTGTACGTAGTCAATCAGCCCTTCGTTTCCACAGAAGAACACCTCCAAAGCTTCCTTCCAAAGGTGCATGCCAGCATCTGCAGGAGAAACTCTCGTAATCTTCGTGATATAGTCCTTCGGGTCATGGGTCTTCTTCCCCATGATTCCTTCTCGAAGGTCATAGGTGCCGGCGGGAGTATTCAACAGCATGCAATCCGAATCCAGCTTTGACACGGGAATATCCACCATAGGCTTGACTGCTTCCAGAGCTGACTTTAAATACCGGGTATCCCGCCGCTGGATAGCAAACTGCTTATAACTCTTCACTTCACCCAGTCCATAGAAGGCATTCATCTGAACAGCGGAGAATTCTCTCTTTGCCTTGGTTGTCCCTTTCCCCAGGAGAATAGCCTGAGCACCGGAGGTCTTTAAAAGTTCCAGGGCTGCTTCTTCCATCTTCTCTGCTTCCTCCATCTGATTATCCGTGAGCTCCTGCACCGTTTCCATCGCCCGTTCTTTCGACTCATCCCAGAAGCCATCATGGTAGCGAAGGAAGTCCGTGGCCGTTGTATAGCAAAGTACGTCTCCATACAGTTTGGAAAGGACAACGGCCTGGCCGGTATCAGAGTAATCACCAGGTTTGTACTTGCAGGGAGCATTGTACTTTTCCGGCGGCAAGTACCCTGGCTGAGAGGCTACACGCTTTCCGAACTTTTTAGCACTATGCCAAATAGACTGAAGTTCTTCCTGGGAAAGCGGCGGGTTACACTTGTCCGCCTCCTTCAAAAACATCTGCCTTGCTTCTGCAGTGTCACCAAAACGTTTGATGACTTTACCAGCAAAGTGGGACAAGGTACTATTTCTTGAGCCTTCAGTGATTTCCTGGGGAAGAAGTTCTTTTCTGGCAAACCCAATGTAGGATTCCAGGGTGTCCTCCCCTTCTACCCATTCTGCGCTTTCTCCCGGAGCGCCGAAGAAGAAGCGAGCTGCATCCAGTGCTTTATCATCAAAGAGTGGGAACACCTCCAGCACCTGACGCTTCAGGCTGGCGTATTCTTCTGCCGTCTTCACTTCTTTGATCGGGAAATACACATGAAATCTGGGGCGCGCAGTTTTTACCCCTTTCGGTTTATTATCATGCCGGCTGGAAGCAATCACCATGGGAACGCCTGCGAAGGAGGCCTTCACAATGGATGGATTCACCCAATCTTCTGGGTTATCCGAATGGTCGTTATCGCAGTCCATGACGAGGCAGTCTGCCTTCAGAAAATTGGAGATACTGCGGTAATGGTCTTTGAAGAGAGCGCACACATGGTCATGAGCTGTGGCATCCTTAAATTCCTCAAGATTTGTAACCGTCTTCTCTTCCGGGTAATAGCAGTTCTTAGGATTCCCGTTGAAATGGGAAGCGTAGATATTAAACTTCATAGAATTCCTCCTTGATGAACTTCACAGTTTTGCCATACTTTCTGGCCTGCCGGATTTCGATTTCCATTCCTCTTGTAACGGTTTTGCCAAAAGCCCAAAGTTCTTTGCAGTGACGGAGGAGTATCAAATCCATGTGGATTCCAAGCTCTCTATCCTTAGTGAACTGAGGGAAAAGGAGGTGCGGGGCAAGAGGAACCCCGCCTTCCTGTAATACATACTTGCAGTACTTTCTAGCTCTCTTGGTGTTTCCTTCAATATCTCCAGAATACGGAGAGCAGACATAAATAATTGGCATGTAGGAGCGCCGATCCTTTGCTATTTTCATCAGAGCTTCATAGCAGGTCGGGTCCAGGTAATGTTCGTCATTCCTCTTGTCGATAAACATAAAGCACCTAATCTTTCTGGTAGAACGGGCATTCATAACCGTCTGCCCTTAACTTCAAACCTTCGGCCCAGGGAGGCGTGATTCCCATAAGGTCACAAATTTCTTTTACTGAGGATTTTCCTTCTGGCACTTCCACCACCACTTCATCGTGGATATGCATACAGATGCGAAATCCTTTTTCTGTCAGCCGCTTCATCACGCCGGCCAAGATATCCCGGGCCGTTGCCTGAACAATGTTTTCCACAAGTTTTGGCCCGTAGCTTTCCAGGCGGTCCCATTTCTTGGTGCCGTTTAAGCCTTCATACGTAATAGCCTCGCTGCCATATTGGTTTTCCTGGAGCATTGGTTTCACATACGCCAGCTTCCGTCCGCTTAAGAGCTTGATAAAAAGCATGCCACCTCGGTACCCAAAGGTAATGCCGTGAGTTCTGGCAAAGCTTCTGGTCCGGATAGCCGCCTTGGCCGCTCTATCTACCGACCACCAGAAGTCTGTAATATGCGGACTGGCTTTCCGCCAGGCGTCCACAATGTCCTGGAGCTCGTCCTCTGGGATTCCCATCTTAGTGGCCCCCATGGCCTTCAGTGCTCCCACAGAGCCCCCATAGCCAAGGGCCAATTCCGCGATCTTCCCCTTCTGCCTTAAATGCCCGTTGATGCCGTTCTTCTTGACGGGTACATGAAACATGGCGCTGGCCGAAGCGCAGTAGATATCTCCGCCTTCAGCAAAGACTTTCATCCGCCAGCTTTCTCCGGATAACCAAGCTATCACCCGGGCTTCAATAGCAGAAAAGTCAGCGACAATAAACCTGCTCCCCACACTAGGGACAAAGGCCGTGCGGATAAGCTCAGAGAGAACGCCAGGCAGGTTGTCATAGAGCAGATGAAGGGTATCCCAATGACCACTCCTGACAAGTGCCCTTGCCTCAGGTAAATCCTTCATATGGTTCTGCGGGAGGTTTTGCACCTGTATCAACCGGCCAGCATAACGGCCTGTGCGGACTGCCCCATAGAACTGGATAAGACCGCGGGCTCTGCCGTCTTTACACACCACATTTTTCATAGCGTCATACTTCTTCACCGAGGACTTGGCTGTCAGCTGCCGCAAAGAGAGGACTTCCTTCACTTCCGGCGGCGCATGAGCCTTCAAATCTTCAATGACGTTCTTTCCAAGACTCTCCACCTGGATGCCCTTTTCTTCCAGCCAGGCTTTAAGCTGCATGACGGAGTTCGGGTTCTCACACTGCGTCATTTCTTTCATTTTTCCCAGGGTACTCTCCTTAATTTCTGTATCCAGCTTGATAGCCTCGTCGGCCAGAACAAGGTCAATGGCAATCCCAGTATCGTTAATCACTTGGTCCACCACATAGTTTTCCCATTCACTTTCAGGAACGGGGTACTTGTGAAGTCTCTCCTGGATGGCCATCTCGGTTTCTACATCCCGCTTGTTGTATGCCTTGAATACTTCCCACTTTTCTGGGGCGTCTTCTGGACGGTTCCTGGTTCTTCCCTGATTAGTCTGGGTAGGTTTGCAGGGGCAGCAGAAGTAGCGGATGAGTTCTTTTCCTTCCTTCATCTTCTGCTTTTCAAGCCCCAGTACATACCCAGCCCCTTCCAGTGACAAAGGCAGGCCCAGCGTTGCAGCCCATACGCGGGTGCAATGCCAGCCTTTCGGTGAAAGGAACTTTTCCTTCCCCGGATAGAGATACCGGGAAAGGCAGACCCTTTCAAACTGGGCGTTGAAGGCCCACTTAATCACTGAATCGTCAGTAAGAGCCTGGAGGATTTCCGGCGGCAAGGTTGCTCCCCTTGCCAGGTCATAGACCCTAACCGGACCGCCATCGATTGAGCAACCAAAGAGAAGTATCTGGAAAGCGGGATCTTCGGAGTAACGGTAAACACCGCTCTTTCCGATATCCGTTTCGCTGTATGTCTCCAAGTCAATCGATAAGCTTTTCATCCTCTTCATTCGCCTCCTTCTGCTCCAACTTCATGAGCTTGTACTCACACCAAGTGGAAACAAAGAGAAAAACAATGGCTGCAAAGATCAGAAGTGTTAATAGTGTTTCCATCGAAATCCACCTCCTTAGTCCAGGAAATCATCTACCGGTGCACTACCAAAGTCTTCAGCTGCTGTAGTGCGGCCGCCCAGCGGTTCACCGTCACGAATCTTCTGAATGTTTCCAAGGCCTACGGCAACGCCCTTATTGCCGCTGGAATTGAAAGCATAGAAGTTAAGGCTTGCTCTCGCATACACGCCGGAGTAGATTTCACCCTGGTTCATGATGGGTTCTACGTTCTTATCCACAATCTGCGGCGGGGTCTTAGTAGAAGCATTCAGGAAGTAGCTGTTAGCATAGGCCGGGTCATCTCTTTCGGTATCACCATCACGAAGAGGCAGTTTGATTGCCTTCTTGTTCGGGCGTTTTCCGCCGAACTTAGAAAGGCCTTCTTCAATGGCCGCATCCACAGCGTCGTTGATTTTCTTAAGTGTGGCCAGGTCATCCTTTGGAATGATGATGGAAACGCTATATTTTTCAGGGCCGCCGTTCACACTGTGCGGTTCCCATACGTATACATAAGAGAGTCTGACAATACCGGTAATGACTTTAGTTCTGAGTTTCATAGTTTTATTCCTCCGTAAATTCTTTTTTGACATCATCTGTGTTAATTGGCGGGCGCTTATCTGATTCAGGCACCAATGTAGGTTTTCCCGCTGGTTTAACAATCAATGTTCCTAAAATGGTTTTGAAATTTTCTTTGCCCATAAGCTTTTCCATGGCTGTGAGCGGGATCAGCTTTTTATCAAAGATATCGGTGTAGCCGGCGGCCGTTGCTGCCTTGATAACTGCATCCTGGTCTTTATACTTACGAATGGCCCTGCCGGCCACCACCTTGAACCCGGGCCAATGTTTGCCGTGGTGAATTGCAGCCTCTGTTGCATAAGACAAGACTTGATTCGCCCATGAAACGAAGTCAGGAAGCTCAGCTAAAAGCTTTGCTATTTCTTCATCCGTCAGCACGGGCGGAAGCTTGAAGTCGTACTTCGCAATCTGCAGTTGCTTGATAGCCCTTGCCCTACACTTAGGAGCAATGGGGCAGAACTCACACCAGCTACCTGGGGTAAAGCTACCGCCGCCGGAAAAGGCCAGTGCCGCTTTGGGCTTCAATACCTTGTTGCCCCATTCTTCCAGGTCTTTGCGGGAGATATCCCAGCAAGATACATTCTCACGACGGGGCTGGAAGATACAGAGCGAAACGGTATCAAACGGATAAAGCTGCCCCAAAGCAGACATAGCACCCAGGGCGTAAATCATGAGCTGTGGGTTATTATCCGCTTCGACCAAAACGCCAGTGCCGTACTTGAAATCAATGACCCAGAGGTGCTTATCTGAAACGATAAGACAGTCTGCTGTTCCGAACCCATCAGGCACCGCCGGTGAAAGGTTCAGGTGCTGTTCAACAAAGATTCTGGGGTCCTTGCTTTCTGCCTTCGCTTCTTCCAGTTTCTCCTGTACGAAGGACACATAGTCATCGGTGCATTCCTCCATGGTGTCCGTATCGTATGAAGAAACGGGCCTATTGCTCCGGCGACGAAGCAGCCGTTTCAGCTTATGCTCCGCCAGTGCGTGAGCTGCCGTCCCCTCCTCTGCTGCGGCTGAAGTCTTCCCAGGAACCTGGGCGGCTAGCTTAGCTGACGGCGGGCAGTTCAGCCAACGGTGCGCTGCCGAAGGAGATAAAAGTGCGTGACTAGTTGCTGCCATTTCCAAGTGCCTCCGCCTGTTCCACCAGCTCTTTATACTTATCCGCCGGCACTTCGCTCAGCCTGTTCACACCAAAGCTGGTAATCAGGGCTTTGACTTCATCCCTAAAACCCGCCATGGACTTGTCGGCCAGGACCGCTCTCACCTCTTCCAAAGTGAGCTTAGGTTCTTCCGGCGGCGCAGGCTTTACCTCGACTGCCGGGCTTTCCCCTGCACCCAGAGCTTCAAGTACGGAATCAATCGCAGTTCCGAGTACAAACAGTTCAGCCTTGACGTCTGTAAGCGTGTTAACGATTTCCTGTTGGTTCATTCTTAGATACCTCCTTAATAACGATAGAGCTGACACTTTTACCGGGACTCAGCAGAATAACCTGCACTGCTGGCCCAAAGAGGAGCTTGGCCAGCCGTTTCGGCATTCTGAGAAGTCCGCCGGAAAGCACAGGCTGTTTGCTTCCGGTCGCGTCAGTTACATTCACTTGAATCTTGTGTATAATCGACATATCTTTCACTCCCTTCCAGAGGTTTTTCCCTCTGATGACTAGTCCACTGGAAATTTAAAAAATTAAGGTTAAAAGGAAAAATTTTCAATAAAATGCTTCATTTCCTTCAAAATGGTCCTGATCCGCTGCGAAACCGCACTACTAGAAATACCGAGCGCTTCAGCGATTTCCTTCTGTGGCTTCTCCTCGAAGAACTTCCACAGAATAATCTGCCGCTGCTCCTTCGTAAGGTGGTTCATAGCCTCTTCAATAACGAGCTTCTTATCCTCAAGAGCAGCATCTGCCGGCTGGAAAGGATTGCTCATGGCCACAGCATCCGCGAAGGAGACCCCTTCTTCATCTGTGAAACTATTAATAGAAGCGTTCCACTTACGACCTAACACTTCGCCCGGGTGGTTCTTCTTGTAAGCATCAATTTCCTCCTTCTCCTTTTCAGTCAGTGCCGGCCCAGCATTTTTCAGATTATTATTTACTTCGTTGTTAACAAGGAGCTTCACTGTCTTGATATCCATCTCCGTGACGCCCTTCTCCCCTGCCCGGAGAGTAACCCTTTCATCATTGGCAAATTCATAAGTAAGAGTCATTGTGTTCATAGCATTAATTTTTCTTGTTTCCATGTTTCCTGGTTCCCTTCTGCTCAACGAAGAAAGCAGGAAACAAAAACCGAGATACCCTTGGATGGATATCCCGGTCCTTAAACACACGCCAAAGATAGGGAATATCTATCCAATCTTCTTTCAGAAGAATATTGGGTATATATTTCCTGCTCTTCTCGCGCGTTCAGAGCACTATATTGTTTTAAAAGTAAAGATGATACCCTTTAGGACTTTTCCCCCCTCTCTCTTTCTGCCTCATCACTTGCTATAATTAGAGGTAGATAAAGAGCTTTCATCTGCCCATATAATAACAAAGCCACCTTTGTCACTAGGTGGCAAAAGGTGGCAAAAGAGTACAAATTTTGTACTCTTGATATTTTGGAGGTCATCATGAAATTTAGTGAACTTCTAAACCTATTAAAAAAGACTCTGCCAATTCCCAAGAATAATCAACCAGAATTTATGTCTAATCTTCTTAATCTTTTTATAGAAGATTCTGCAGAGGATAATCCCCGTTTTGAACAATTTTCTGATTTCACAAATAAAAGTACTATTACAAAAATATTCACTGGGCAGCGTAAGTTTCCAAAAGATATTGCAGATTTTATCTTATCTAATAGCGATAAATCTAAATTTGTAGATTTAGTATCAAAGCTTTCTTATGACACCTCTACCGAAATAATAAACGTATTAACAGATAAGGGGCTATATTGCCCCAAAAACGTCGACCTTTCAGATACTTTAGCTGATATTTTCATTAAGTTCCTTCATGCAGCTTCCGCTAAAAAAGATGAACTTGACTTAAAAGACATCAACGTATCAAAAGAAGCAGCACTTAGAAACAATAAACGCCCTGTCCCGTTAGAATTATCCGAATACTCTCCAGACGATAATGTCATTAATATTGGAAATGAGCATATCAAACTCCCTCCTGGTTTGAAAAAGCCAAAAGATATCCAACAGAAATCAGAGGCCCCATACATTAAAGCTTTATTGGAAGTTTATTCTGAGAACAAAAATAAGGTTTTTTCTCTTGCAAACTTGAATGAACTTCCACAAAAATGTAAGAATCATTTGGAAAGACAAAGGGCTGAATTTTACAGTAGTGAATCAATAGCACGCATCGCTAGAGAAACATTTTCAGATGGAGAGGCCCAATTTAAACGCTTAGAAAAAGAAGCTTATGATGGAATAGAGCCTACATACCATAGTTCGTGCCCTAACGGAAAAGAACGTTTGCGTATCGTACAAGATAAGATTACAAGTACAACCTTGAGTGCCTCTAAACTTGCCAATATTGTTGGCCTTATTAATAATGAGGCAAAAAAAGGATTATGCCATAAGTTAGTAAATGATAATTACATTAAATCGTGGGTGAATATAGATGACGAGGATTTTTAACACCGCATTTGAATCTGAACTACGCTCCCTGTTGATATTATCCGTATTTAAAGATTTAGCATTGTCTCTTGTACAAATTACGCTCCTTGATTTTATAACCATCTATGGAAAGTCTTTTGGGGTATCGACTTACAATCTTCATGGAGACAACACATTCCGGTTTAGTGAATATTCGGCACGAAGAGCCATGTTCAAAAAAGGTTTAAAGCGTGGGGTGCTTGATGGATTTGTAAATGTCCACTACTCCCCCAAATCGGGTTTCTTGTATAAGATAGACTCAACAGGACAAGAATACGTAAAATCCTTGTCTTCTACTTATAAAATTCAGTATTTATCGATATTAAAAAATACAAAGCAGCAGTTTGGAAATAAATCAGATACAGAGCTTTTAAGTATTTATAATCAAGAGTCCTTACGGCACACGGAGGAGTAACCATGAAAATCACCAGAATTACAGCACTGGGTGAAGGAAAGTCACCTTCAACTATAAAACTTGGCCCCGGTCTTAATATTATTGAGGGTGAATCAAATACTGGTAAAAGTTGTATTTTTCGAACCATCGACTTTTGTTTCGGCAGCAAAGTTCTCCCCTTTGATGCTTCATTGGGCTATAACAAAATCACACTAGATATAACCAGCCGATTTGGAAATTTAAAAATCACTCGCTCTTTTGATTCCAAAGGAATTGATATTGATTCTACTATCCCTAACTATCCTTCAGGAAAATATTCACTAAAGGGTAAAGATGACGAAAGAGGCCTTAATGACTTTCTTTTTGCCGCTATAGGCGTTAAAGATCGCCATAAAGTCATAAAAAATCAATATTTCCGTAAACAATTACTTACCTGGCGAACTATTTTACCTTTAATATTAATTCCGCACCAATCCATAATAGCGGAGCACGATTCACCTATCCTTCCCAACCAGGCAACTGGTAAAACAGCATTTCTTTCTTCTCTTATCTTTCTATTATCTGGGAATGATTATGCAGAGAAAGAAGAAGTAGAAAGACCGGAAATTCGAAGAGCTCAAAAAAA
>OJQV01000231.1_pt1 | contig 46510 bp, 55 predicted proteins | sample 1598821 | NCBI WGS metagenome assembly OJQV01 (sample SAMN03922509, study PRJEB24848) | human gut metagenome | isolation source: stool sample | host: Homo sapiens | place: Germany | collected 2011-11 | reverse complement strand
CGTAAGGAGTCGTCGGCAGCGTCAGATGTGTATAAGAGACAGAATGGGGATTGTATAGCAAAAACAATTCTAACACACCCAAACGATAGATTAGATGATAATTATATAATTGAACCATTAGAACCAAATGTTTTAACCCCTAAACGAACCGAATACGGGAAGAAAATGCGTAAAGCATACGAAAATGGAGATTTTAAAGAGAGTAGGCATAATATGACTATATTAGAACCAAGAACAGACGGAATAAGTAATACAATAACAACAGTTCAAAAAGATAATTTATTGTATGAACCTATTAATAATAAATATTTTCGTATTAGAAAACTGACTGAAAAAGAATGTTTTCGTTTAATGGATGTTTCTGATGAAAATATAAATAAAATCCAAAATTCCGGAATAAGTAAAACACAGCAATATAAAATGGCAGGAAATTCTATTGTTGTGAATGTGCTATATTTTATATTTAAGAACTTATTTAAACAATAATCATGGAACTATTTATTGTTTGCTTTATAATTGGCGTAATAGGTTATTTTACAAAAGCGGGAGGTTATATATGGAAAAAAATATAAGAATTTCAGCAGTAGTGGGAATTGACCCGGGAAGCAATGGCGGTATTGTAACATGGCGACCAAATCAAAATATCAAGGCAATACAAATGCCAAAGGATTTAACAGATTTGCGTAATTATTTGGAATATCTGAAAACCATTTGTTCGCCAATTGTCTTTTTGGAAAAATTGAGCGTGCGCCCGGATGATGTAACGCCGGGTGCCGATGGCGTAAATATGGGTAAATTGTACCGAATACAAAAGATGATGGCAAACTTTGAGCAATTGAAAGCAATCATTTCAGTTTGCGACATTCCGTTTGTTATGGTACACCCTATGAAATGGCAAAACGAATTGAAGTTGCGAGCAAAGACGACACGAAAAAAAGAAGAAAAGAACGAGCGAAAACGCAGATACAAAGAGGTTGCCGGGAAATTGTACCCGGAGATTACCCCGGCGTTGTGGAATGCGGACGCAACGTTAATAATGCACTTTGGACGGTTCATTTTACAAAACAACCCCCGTTGGGTTTTGGAAAATTTGCCCCAACAAATGCACAATCGTTTATTTTAAGCCCGTAGGGGCGTTTAATTATTCAAATGGTACTTATATGGCAGACGAAACAAAAGCCCCGCAAATCGAAAATCCCGAAAAAATAACGGCAAAAGATTTGGCGGAAATGGTAAAACAGATGCGGCACAACCAACGACGTTGCCAACGAAACCCAACCCCGGAGAAATTGGCAACGTTGGAACGTTGGGAAAAACAAGTTGACGCCGTGGTTGCCGTATTGACCGATACACAAATGAAATTATGGTAGAAATATTACATTATCCGAAAGCGAGCGTCATATTAAATGATGGCGACGAAATAAGAGTAGAATATATACGCAAAGTATCATATAACGCAAAAACACTAAAATGGTTATGCGGTTGGGTTTATAATACGGAATTTATAGGAATAGTTGAAAATGGTTTCGTTAAATTCCGGGATAAAAAGAATACGCATAAATTTTCACATTGTGTTTATAATATAGAGTTGTATATTGTGCATCAATATGTACGCTTAATTTCTATTAAGCGACATAGAAAACAACTAACATTATGGTAATGGATTATATCTATTTAGGCGACCGATTGACCCGCCCGGAATTGCGACGTATGCCGTGCCGGGCGGTTCGTCGTGCCGATGGCAAATGTATAAGAGGGCGCAACGGCAATATGTTAGTTGAGTTTGACGGCGTGGGTAAATGCGTTATTTTGGGGCGATTATTGCGGAAAATAAAAAAATAGCCGAAAATAAAAAATAAAAGTTTTGGTATATCCATTATTTTACATATATTTGCGGCATGAAAAAAGGTAAATACTTAATAGAATATGATTGTTACGTTGCTGAAAATGGCAATATAACGCAAAATGATAAGGAAATAAAGCCTTATTTGAACGGTGGCTATATGACTGTAAAATTAAAAATCAATGGTTTAAAAGTTATGCGGGTTCATAGATTGGTTGCTTTGGCGTTCATTCCCAACCCGGACAATAAACCATGTGTTGACCATATCGACGGGAATAAATTAAATAATCATGTTAATAATTTACGTTGGTGTACTATTGGCGAGAACCTAAAATTTGAGAACGTTAAACGTGTATCAAAATTATATCCCGTTAAACGTATTGATAAATTAGGTAATATTGTATGTTTTGATAATATTTTAGATGCGTGTGTTTTTCCTTGGCAAAAGTATGTAATATTACAGGTATGTAACGGGAAAAGAAAAACATACAACGGTTATAAATGGGAACATAACGACCCGGCGATTTCCGGGAAATAAATAAATTTAAAGAGCGATGTATATTAAGAAATTGGAATTGTTGAATTTTCAAGTTATCAAAGAGTTCAACGCAGATTTTGAGGGTAATGTATATTTCATTACCGGGGACAATGAGTTAGGCAAATCAACCCTTTTAAAAGCAATCGGCGCAATGTTGACCGGGAACCGGGACGCCGTGTTGAAAAATGGAGAGGACAAAGGGTTTGCGAAAATGGTAGTAGGTAACGACGGCGAAAATTACGAGGTCGAATTAAAGTTTACCAAAGCTAACCCCCGTGGGACGTTATCCATTAAATCCCAAACAACCGGGATGCGTTCGGATAACGTTTCTATGTTGCAAAAGATTTTCGGCTACCAAGACTTTGACGCCGTGGAGTTTTCCCGTTGGAGCGAAACCGCCGAGGGACGCCGCAAACAAATTGAGGTTGTAAAGGCTTTGTTGCCGGAAAAGGTGCGCACCCGGATTGCAGAAATTGACGCCGAGGTTACGACCGTTAAGGACAAACGAAAGGACGCCAACGCCGAGGTCAAGACGTACACAACCATTTGCGCAAACGCTGAAAAGCAATTGAAACCCGGCGACGTCAAAACGTATGCCGAGAAAAAGGATATTACGGCGTTGATGGAAGAGCAAAACGAAAATGCCCGGTTGATTGAGAAAGCGAAAACGGTACGCCAAGCCCGGCAACAAAGGATTGAACAATTGGAGGCAATCCCCGGACGAATTAAAGAGGCGGAAGAAACCCGAAAAAGTAATATTAAGGCAATCGACGACAAATTAGCCGCCGAGGAAAAAGAAGTTGCCCGGATAATTGCCGAGGCAAACGCCCGGTTGGAAAAAGCCAAAGAAGATGCGAAAGCCAACAAAAAAGCCATTGAAAACGATTATAAGGAAACGTTGCAAGTTATCGTAAATGACAAATCCGAGTTTGTGAAACGTAAAGCGAATGCCGACAAATGGTTAGAGGAATACGAAGCCAATAACCCGGAACAATTAGACACGGCGGAACAACTCAAAAAAGCCGAGGAACACAACCGTATCAATGCGTTGGTTGTGGATTACATGGCAAAAAAGAAACAAAAGGAAGCCGCCGAGAAAACCGCCCGCACGTTTGAGGACAAATTAGGCGCATTGGCAAAGGAAAGGGAAACACTTATTGCAACGTCCAAATTACCGATTGCCGGGCTTTCGTTCACGGACGACGGTTTAGAGTTAAACGGCGTGCCGTTCGTCGCCGGGAAAGTTTCAGATAGTCAAATTATGGAGGTCGCCGCCAAACTGATTATTGCAAGCAATCCGACGGTTAAGGTATTCCGCATTGCGAGGGGCGAAAGTTTGGGCGAAAAGCGTTTGCAAGCAATCATTGACATTGCTAAACAAAACGGTTTTCAAGGGTTCATTGAAGAAGTGAAGCGAGGACAAACCGATTTAGTTGTTGAGGAATACACAGAAAACTAATAATAACCGGGGGCGGGCTTTCCGTCCCCTTAAAATCTAAAACAATGGCATATACATTGAACGATAATTTGAAACGTTGGGCGGAACAATACGAAACCGCCGAGTTTATCCAATCCGACCCGGTGCAAATCCCGCACCGTTACGATAGTCGGGTAAATATTGAGATTAGCGCATTTGTTACGGCGTGGATTGCGTGGGGTTCCCGCAAACAGATAATCCAAAAGGCGGATTTTATCGACCGGGAAATTTTCAAGGGTGCGCCGTATCATTACATTGTTGGAACCGATACGCAGGGAACCGCCCCGGAATGGAAGCAATACAAAGGCAGTAAAGAGAATTTTTATAGAACGTTTACATACGCCGATTTTCACGACCTTTGCGCCCGCTTATTTGACGTATATAGTAAGTTTGAGAACATGGAAAAGGCATTGCAAGCGCAACCGGGCGGGCGTCCATTGGAGCAATTACAACGTCTTTTCGGCGATGTTAAGGGCGTGCCGGATATGGAAACGAAAAGCGGTTGCAAACGCTTATGTATGTTTTTGCGTTGGATGTGTCGCCACGGTTCCCCGGTTGACTTTGGATTGTGGACGATTTGCGACCCCCGTAATTTAATCATTCCATTAGATACCCACGTACATAAACAGGCATTGCGGTTGGGGCTTGTAAAACGTCGGACGCCGGATTTGCAAACAGCCATTGAGATAACCGACCGTTTCGCCGAGATATTCCCGGACGACCCAACAAAGGGGGATTTTGCGTTGTTCGGTTATGGAGTGAATAACGGTAAGGTTGCACCCGTTACGACGGAACCGGAGCCGGGCGAATTTGTTGTTGCATTTGCAAAAGTATTGGATAAGCGGGAAACGAAGTTATCACGGGCGGAACGGGACGTTATCCATACAATCGGAATGACAGCGTTTAATAAGACAATGAAAAAATTAATAGCCGATGAAAAAGCGAGAAATAACAGCAACGGGGACAATAAACAATAACGGCGGGTTGGCAATGTACATGGGGGAATTAAACGAGTTTTTCAAGGGTTGGAAAGGTTCCCGCATTATTGCCCGGTTTATTGTAGCGTCCCCCGGTTCGTCCGAGGCTTTGAAAGGGTATTATTTCAACTATGTTGTACCGACGTTTAAGCACGCAATTTGGGAGGCGGGCGAACGTCTTACAGAGGAACAAACCGAACGACGTTTGAGGGAATTTTCGCCGATAATGTATGAGCAAACCCCAAACATTGATACTGGGAAATACGAAACACGTTTGCGTACAATTGCAGAGTTAAGCAATGCGGAATTAATAGAGCATATCAAATTCCTAAAACAGCTTGCAAGTGAAGAATACTATTTGTATATTGCAGACCCAAACGAAATGTAATATAAAAATAGTGTAATATGGAAATTTGGAAAGATGTACCCGGATACGTTGGGTTGTATCAAATTAGCAATTACGGGCGTGTAAAATCTGTTTTCAGAAATGAGATTTGCGGTAATATGAATAGAAAAAGAAATGAAAAAATATTAAAACCATCATTAAGGAAAAGATATTATTTTGTTTCGTTGTCTAAAAACGGAATAAAGTACAATGCGGTAATTCATAGATTAGTTGCGGCGGCTTTCATTCCGAACCCGGAAAACAAACCATGTATCGACCATATCGATGGCAACCGAACCAATAACCATGCAGATAATTTGCGTTGGGTTACGGCTAAAGAAAATTCTAATAATTATAATGCCCCCAACACATATAAGGGCAAAAAAATAAATAAAGGCGGTAAAGCCGTTTTGCAATATGATTTAGAGGGTAATTTTATCAAAGAATGGGTTACTACGATGGAAATACAACGGCAACTTAATTATCATAGAAGTAATATTTCTAATTGCTGTAATGGTTTAGTAAAAACCGCATATAATTATATTTGGAGGTATAAAAATGAATGAATTAAATGACAAATCCCCGATGCCGCAAGGTAAATTTAAGGGGCAACCGATGGAAAATGTACCGTATTGGCATTTGCTTTGGTTGGATGGAAAACCGTTTTGTAACCGGGACGTCCAAAAGTATATAGACGAAAACCGGGACGTTTTGGAGTTGGAGAAAAAGCGGGATAAATACCGCAATGAGAGCGAAAACAGTAATTAATGATTTAATATTTAAGGTTATGCAAAAATTTGATTTGAAAGATGTTTGTTTCTTTGATTGTGAAACAACCGGGGTTCCGGTAAAGGGTTTGAAATGGGATGCGGATTTTGAGCAATTCCCGCACGTCGTCCAATTGGCATGGTCGTTGGGCGATAAGGAAAAAAGTTATATTATCAAACCCGATAATTACGAGATACCCCCGGAAACAACCGCAATTCATGGTATAACAACCGAACGGGCAATTGCCGAGGGCGTGCCGTTTGCCGAGGTTGTGGACGAATTTTTAGCGGATGCCAACGCCGCCCCGCTTGTATGTGCGCACAACATTTACTTTGATAGTTCAATGTTAAAAGCAAACGTTTTGCGTTATTTGGGGCGGGAATATTACGACGCACACGTTGAGGACGCATTACATAAGGCAAAACGAATTGATACCATGATGAAAACGATTAAATTTGTTGGAGCGTTGTTTTCAAATGGTCGTCCGGGTAAATTCCCACAATTAGAGGAATTATATAGTAAGTTATTCCCCGGCGAAACATTCCCGGCGCATGACGCATTAGAGGATATAAGGGCGTTGCGCCGTTGCGTCCCGGAATTGGTTAATTTGGGGATTATTGAGTTAGCGCAAAAGGAATACCCGGCGGAACAACTCAAAGCCCAATTTGAGCCGGAAAAGCCCAAAGGCGGGCGCAATATTGAGTTCCACGACCCCAACCCGGTAACGGAACCAATCGGAACCGGGGAACCCGTCCCGGAACCAACTCCGGAACCGGAACGTCCGGCGGTTCCGTCGAATAGTAAGACACGGGAATTATTGGACGAAACAGAATTTTAAGTTATAAAACCGTTCCGGGCGTATTCCCGGTAACAATCAAATAATTAAAAAATGAGCGAAGAAAAAAAAGCCGCAAACGTTATGTTGATACCAAGCGAAAAGGCGTTTGCATTGTCGAAAGTCAAGACATTAAAGGACGGCGGGTTAGACGTACATTATGAAGTTACCGAAACAATTGGTAATGAGAGTTACACGAACAAATACCACGTCGAAAGTGCAAAGGACATACACCCGGATTTGCGGGATTGTTTCGACCGTTTGCGCCCAATCATGGGACGGATTTTTAATATTACGTCCTTTCTTTCAATGGTTGAAACGTCCGATTTCAAAGCAACCAAAAAGCAAAGCGAATTATCACGGGATTTTGCCGACGAAATGTTGAAAAACATAGAGGTTCGGGGCGTGTCGTTTTCCGGGCAAGACGATAACGTCGGGGTTGTCCTTACGGGATTGTTCACGGTATCCAATAACCAAAAGACGGCGATAAATTCGCCCCGTCTGAAATTCAATATCGAAACGTTCGGTTTTGAGGAGGAATTGGAAGAAATCGTTGCGGACATTGAAAACGAGGTTTACGCATTTTTGTTCAAAGGCAAAAAGGCGCAATTGGAATTGTTCGGGGCTGACGGCGAACCCGCACCGGGTATGGTCGCAGAACCGGAAAAGGAGGACGGATTGTTCCCGGAGGTCGGCGACCCGGCTAACGAGGACGACACAGAGGACGAAACGGCGGATATGTAACGTATGGAACCGATATTGCTAACAGACCGGGAAGAATACCAATTTGTAACCGATAGGGGGTTTTGCCCCCTATTGGATTACAAGCGGTTTACAATGGATATTCGGTTGCGTGTCGAAATCCAACGGGAATTGTTCGGGCATTGCGTTTTTGGTCGTGGGAATATCCCACAGGCAAACGAACGGTTTTTCCGGTGGGTTTGGGAGCATAAGCCGCACAGATGCGAGGAATGTTTAAAGCCGTTACGGAATTATTCCGCCGTTTATTGTTCGCATATATTGACCCGTGGAGCGTTTCCCGAAATGGCGCATGATGCAAGAAATATAAATATACTATGTTTTGAACATCATTCATGTTGGGAGAATGGGGATAAAACGAAAATGCGTATATATTCCGGCAATATGAGAATGATTGAATTAATGAAAAATGAGTATGCAAATTTGGAAAGATATTGAGGGTTACAAAGGACATTATCAAATTTCTAATTATGGCAATGTTCGTTCCTTAAAAAAGGATGCGTTTCTAATGAAAGGCGGATATTTGAAAGGATATAAAATAATTAGTTTATGGAAAAATGGAACCGGGAAAATGTTCCGTGTTCATAGATTAGTTGCGGCGGCTTTCATTCCGAACCCGGAAAACAAACCATGTATCGACCATATCGACGGCGACCGAGCCAATAACCATGCAGATAATTTGCGTTGGGTTACGGTTAAAGAAAATCAGAATAACCCAATAACAAAATCTAAATGGATTGGAAAAAAAGCGAAACCGCACCACGAAAAAGCGGTTGAGCAAATAAAAAACGGTATTGTTGTAAATGTATTTGTTAGCATACAAGAAGCCGCCCGAAAAGGCAATTTTTCGGCAACGGCAATTTGTAAGGTATGTAAAGGGAAAGGAAATTTGCATAAGGGTTATAAATGGAGATATAAAAAATGAGAATCAAAAAGAGGCAACCCGATTACGGGGCAATTTCCCGCCGTTCAATCAAAAATGATTTAAGACGGGTACAGACATACCCGGAAAGGGAGAAACGCCCGCAAATCGAAAATCCGCCCGAAATAAATGCAGAAAGACGGGTTTTGTTTGTTGGCGAAAATTCAAGTTATTACAAATTGCGTTCTTTCATTGTTGGTAAATTGGTTCGATTGGTTCAAAAATCAAGCGTCGGCGGTTATATTTGTGAGTTCGTACACGACGACGACCGAAAAGCGATAAACCATGCCGCCGGATGGTCGGACAATAAGAAACAATATTTGTTGGATTGCGTAAAATTCAAGTGACATGAAAATAAAATCAAAAACCGGATATAAAATTGCGTTATACACGTTCGTGACGTTAACGGTTGCGTCTTATATGTGGGCGTTGTATAGTATCATTGTTTGGATAATTAAAGCGTTTTTTGTATGAGTGTAAACAAGGTTATTTTGATGGGACATACCGGGAAAGCCCCGGATTTTAAGGAGTTCGACAACGGGGGTTGCGTGGCGACCTTTTCGTTGGCAACCACGAAAAGAGGTTATACCGCAAAGGACGGGCGGCAAATCCCGGAGCGTACCGAATGGCATAACGTCGTATTGCAAAACGGGTTGGCAAAGGTCGCCAATCAGTACGTCAAAAAGGGCGACAAACTGTATATTGAGGGCGAATTGAGAACCCGGAGTTATGACGATGCGCAAGGCGTCAAACGGTATGTTACCGAGATAGTCGCAACCGATATGGAAATGTTGACCCCGAAAGCGACCGGAGCCGGGGCGCAAGTACCGCCGCCGCCCGTGCCGGATGCACCCGCCCCCGACGGAAACGACGATTTACCATTTTAAGCCGTGGACGATATGAGAGCGATAAACGGACGGGTTATTTACAGCCCAAAAGGTAAAGCCGGGGAATACGCCGAGAACGCCGCCAATTTCTTTGTCGGTTGTTCCAACGGTTGTACTTACTGTTATTTGCGCAAAGGTCGTGGCGCAAAGGTATTGGGAGGCAGTCGCCCGGAGTTGAAAAAGACGTTGCGGGAATATCCATACGCTTTGGATATTTTCAAAAACGAATTGTTGGCGCATAAGGAGGAATTGCAGAAAACGGGGTTATTCTTTTCGTTCACGACCGACCCGTTGTTGCCGGAAACGGAACGGTTGACCCGTCAAGCGGTCGGCGTATGCCAACGCCACGGCGTCCCGGTTAAGATATTGAGCAAATGCGCCGAGGGGTTGAACCGCTTCATTGATTTTGCCGAGGCGTCCGAGGGTTGGGACGTTTCCCGTATCGCTTTGGGCGCAACGTTGACAGGTTGCGACGAATTGGAGCCGAACGCCGACCCAAATACGATGCGGGTTAATGTTTTGGCACGGGCAAAACGCCACGGGTTCCGCACCTTTGCAAGCGTGGAGCCAATCCCGCCGGGAATGTACGACCGGGCAATTAGGATAATCAAATTGTCGTATCCGTTCGTTGACCTGTATAAAATCGGATTGCAGAGCGGCGGCAAATATCCGAAACGGGAAATACGATTGATTTACGACACGATTACGGAACATTGGGAGGGACGCCCGGAACAACCCCGTATCTATTGGAAAGATAGTATTGTTAATCCGTTGGGGATTGACCGGGGAGAATTGCCGGGGTATTGTGTCCCTGTTAATTGGGATTTGTTTAACAATGAAAAGTGAAATACGGGTTGAGGTTCCCGCCGATTGCCGATTGGTCGGAGTAAGGACGGACGGCGATATTGTCGTTATCATTTACGAGCCAATGCAAAACGTCCGGCAAATTGGATTTATCCATTACCCGGAACCCGACGACGAAACCGAGGAACCCGAAAATAAAAAGTAAATATGCAGTACAGTAATAAGGATTACAACCCGGAAAAGCACGACCGTTGGCGTGCGTTGACCGTAAAACAGCCATACGCAAATGATTTGGTAACGGAGGCGTACAAGGACGAAAACGGTATTGTTTACGGGAAAAAGACAATTGAAGTTCGGAGCAAAAACACGTCCTATCGTGGCGACGTGCTGATATGTTCCGCAGCGTCCCCGGTTTATCCGGGAATGGAAAGCGGCGTTACTTTGGGATTGGTTGAGTTGTACGACGTAAAGCCGATAAAAGAGTTTACGCCGGAGGATTGGGAAAACACCCGGATTCCAAAGGAAAAGAGGGCGAAAATAACAAAGGGGTACGGGTGGTTGATGCGCAACCCCCGCCGGGTTATTGAATTTCCGATTAAGGGGCAATTGGGTATCTATAATCTCGTATATACCAAAGATTGTATATTGCCGTACCCCGTGGCAATGGTAATGGATAAAAAGGGTTATGAATTAGCAAGAAAGGAGGCACACAATGAGTAAGGACAAACACACCGTCCAAACAGGCATACACGTTGGGCGGGTCGGCGTCTATGTTTACGCCCGTGAGTATTGGCAATATCATAGTTGGCAATTTGGGGTATCCATTGATGCAATAAACGGTTACGACCGTTATGTTGATATTGAGGCGAAAATATTGTTTTTCGGCATTGGCATACGGTTTATATGGATTAAAAGAAAGGTAAAACAATGAAAGCAAAGATTTTATTGTTATCTTTGGCAACGCTTTTGTTGGGGGCGTGTCAAAGCGAGAACGAACCAACGGAGGCATTTAATTTACTTCAAAAATCCGAGAGCATGGAAGAAAGAAACGAGTTTGTAACGAATACCACGGCGGCAATGATACAGATAAACGCCCCCCGGTATAATTGCGAGATTGTCGAAACCGCATTAGCGGGCGGCGATAGGGTACGAATTTGCGTAAAAGGCGCAAAGGAAGATTTGGACGCATTGTTTGACTATGTAAACGAAGCGGGAAAAGAATGAGAGTAAAGCGACCCGAACCGTTCGACCCAAACAGAGAGTACAACCCCGGCGAACGTTGCGTTTACCGGGGTATGGTATTGATTGCCGAGATATGGACGAAAGCCGCCTAAAGGTTAGCAGACGACCCCGGAACCCTATTTTGCCAACGGTGCGTCCGTTGCAAGATAGACCGGGACGTTTGCACCGGGGCGCATTTACAATGCGATAAGTACAACAGAACCGACCGAAAAACGATATTTTGGCGGTTGGCATATCCGAAAACAGTAAGAACGAATAAAAAATTAGAGCGATGACAGAAAGTAAGTTAAACCCGTTTGATGCGGAATTGTTGGTTATGATTGGCGATATTGCCAAAAGCCAACCGGAGGTCGAGGAAAAACCCGACCGTTACGAAATCACGGTTGACACAACCGAAATACAGGGAAAAAGCATTGAAGCACTAAAACAGGCAGTCGCCGGACGATTGGGGAAACGCTTGTTAGTTACCCACACGTTAGAAGCCGCCGTTGTTTTCAACGTCGAGTACGACCCGACGGAATGCCCGGAACAAATCCGCACCCGGTTAGTTGAGCCGGACGCCACGGCGGGAACCCGATATTGCCGCACGTTGTTAGAAGTTGACGCAATACAGGTACGCCGGGACAATTTGGACGACCTGTTGAGATTTACCGGAGGCGGAACCATGACGATACCGAGAACCCCGAACGGGCGGGCGGTTTATTCGTTCCCGGACGGCAACGGCATTTTCATTGACGCCCCGGAAACGTACTACATTGTCCGGGAGCCGGACGGACGATTGACAACCCGCCCGGAAAGAGAGTTTAACCGGGAGTTTGAGCCGAAAGGCGTAAGCGTACCGAAAGAACCCGGCGATAAGGGATGCGGGAATTGCGCCAACTTTACAAACGAGGACGTCAACGGGAACGGTTATTGCGAGGCGTTCAAATGTGAACAATCGTGCGGCGTTATGCCGTGCCAAGAGTACAAACCCAAAAATCAATAAAGCGATGAACAAAAGAGAAAAATTTTTGAAAGAGATTGCCGAGGTTATCAACCGTAATTCTTTGGAGGCGCATTTTAACGATACCCCGGATTACATATTGGCGGAAGTAGCAGTTGAAGCAATGGAGAATTTCGCCGAAGCGTCCGCACGGAGGGACAATTGGCACGGGTTCAAAGAAGCCGATAAGCCGGGCGAGGTTGTGCGGAATGAGGATTGCGACAATTGCCCGGTTCGGGGGATTTGCCCGGAGCATAAGAAGCCGGAGGCGTTCGACGTCCCAAAGGAGGTGCGAGCAATGGCGGAATTTTTCGGCAAGATGTTCCCCGGTTCCAAAGTAGAAATACACCGGGTCGAAATGCCGAAAAGGAACCTACGGGATAAACGCCGGGCAAAGAACAAAAGGAAAGGGGGCAACAATGGGAAAAAGTAATTGCCCCGGACAATCGAAGCCCGAAAAGATATGCGGAACGTGTCGATATTTTAACCCGGAATTTCCGGTAAATGGAAAGCCCGCCCCGGTATGTTTGGCAATAAAGGAAATGAAAGGGGGAACGAAATACACCAACCCCCGTGGAACGCAACATTATTTTCGTTGCTCAAATGGGAGATACGAAAACGGTATAGGACAATAGGCAATAAGCCCCGGAAACAAAGCCGGGGTTTTGCCGTTTATATGTGAGAGAGAACAAACGGTTGGCAATGCGGCGAAAAAGCCGTAAATTTGCCCCGTGGTTAAAAGATAACCACCGAGATATAGAAAGTATTGAATAAGACAATAAAGCCTCTTAAAATGGAAATTCCGTGCAAATAACTTGCAAAAGGGTCAGCAACGTTTTAAGGAGGTAAACAGGGGAAAGGATAAAGCCCGGAACGAAAGAACAAAGGCAAAGGAGCCGATAAGGAACCAAGCCAAAGGACGAAAAGGCGTAAAAGGCAGATTTTGAACCCTGTTTGACATTAAAAGAGGTTAGACGATGAAAAAGAGAAAGAAGCCATTAGGCTACAACAAACGTTCCGAGGAACAACGAATTTATGACATTCGGTTTTGTGCCGATTTATTTTTGCGTGGTTATTCGTACCGGGAAATTGCGGACGCATTGAACCGGGATTTGTCCGCCCGTGGCGTTGGTTATACAATTTCGTTTCAAATGGTTTATTACGATTTGCAACAATGCCTTATCGAATGGAAGCGGGAACGGTTGGAAACAATCGACGAATATGTTACGCAGGAATTGCGCAAGTTGGATAAAATGGAGCAACAAGCGTGGGAGGCGTGGGAGGTATCCAAAACCGGAAAGCAGCGCACCAAAGAGAAAACCAACCGGGGGCGTCCTATCAAAACGGATGCGACCGACGGCGACCCGGAATATTACGGGTATGACGAAACGACCGTTGAAACGTCGGCGGGCAATCCCCGGTTTTTGGACTTGCTGTTGAACATTCAACAACGCCGGGCAAAGATGTTGGGATTTGATGCACCCGTTAAAATCGAGATACCCGGATACAACGCCGGGACGGACGACGATAAACCGAAATACGATGTTAAGGCAATCCCGGACGACCTGTTGTTTGCCGTCGCCGACAAATTGCAGTCCGCCGAATTTCAAAAGACAATCGCCGAGAAAGGAGGGGCGCAATAATGGCAAGGCGAATGAATGTTGTTAAACAGGTTGTAACCAAAACGAACCATTATTGCGGGGATTGCGGACACGGTGTTTGGTATTTCGACCATGCGAATTTAGATGTTGCAAATAGATTGCCGATTTGTTGCCGTTGTCCGTTTACCCCGAACCGTTGCCGGATAAGGAGCGAAACGGCGTGTTTGAATTGGATACCGAAAAAGCCCGGCGAATTGATAGTTACACCCGATAAAATTGTACGACCATGAGTAACGAGGAATTATTGAAGATGTACGAGGCAATCAAGGCAGACCCCGGCGAATTGGTGCGAGCCGCCGCCCGTAAACGTCTTATCAACTTTGCCCGGTATATGCAACCGGATTTGGTATTGGAACCGTTTCACGTTGTATATTATACCCTGTTGGATAAGTTTGCGCACGGCAAAATACGAAAGATGATTGTACAACAGCCGCCGCAACATGGCAAATCGGAGGGGTCGAGCCGCAAATTACCCGCATTTATGTTGGGGTTAGACCCCGACCGCAAAATATGTATCGGTTCGTATGCGGCGACAATCGCACGGGATTTTAACCGGGACGTTCAACGAATAATCGACACGCCCCGGTATCGTGAATTATTCCCCGGCACGTACTTGAATGGGTCGAACGTCGTAACAATGGCGAATACCTATTTGCGCAATTCCGATGTTATCGAAATGGTCGGGCGTAAGGGGTCGTTGCGTGTCGTCGGTCGTGGCGGTTCGCTGACGTCTAAAACCGTGGACGTTTCGATATTGGACGACGTGTATAAGGATTACGCCGAGGGTAACAGCCCGATAGTACGGGCGGCGGCGTGGAAATGGTACACGACCGTTGTACGCACCCGTTTACACAACGATAGTCAAGAATTGATTGTATTTACCCGTTGGCACGACGACGATTTGATAGGGCGCATTGAAAAGAGCGGCGAAACGATTATTGATGTTAAGTGTTGGGCGGATTTAGAGAACGTAACGCCGGGGGCGTGGGTGCGCATAAATTTTGAGGGATTGAAAACCGGGGAACCGACCGAGATAGACCCACGGGAACCGGGGGCGGCATTATGGGAAAGCCGACATAGTAAGCAAAAGTTGGAAGCGCAAAAAGCATTAGACCCGGTACAATTTCAATGCCTCTATCAAGGCAACCCCGGTTCCGCCGAGGGTCGATTGTACCAACCTTTCAAAACGTGGGTCGAAAAATCCGATTACGGCACGTACATTCGTTCCGGCGCATACATTGACGTTGCCGACGAGGGCGACGACCTGTTGTTTGCCGCAACGTATGACGTGTATAAGTCCGACAATCTGTTTTTCAACGAGAAAACAAAGCGCATGGAGCCGATATTGTTTGCCCTTATTACAGATATGGAAATGACGGACGAAAATACGGACGTTACAACCGTAACCGTCCCGGCGATGATTAACCGGAACGGGACGCAAAAAGCGTGGGTTGAGAGCAACAACGGTGGTGCGGGTTATGAAAAGGTTATCAAAAAGAAAGTCCGGGCGATTACCGACCCGTTTTATCAAGGGGGCAACAAGGAAAGCCGGATAATAACAGCGTCCGCAATGGTTAATCAACATATAATTATGCCGTTCGGTTGGGAAACCCGGTACAAAGCCGTTTACGACCATGTAACCGGATTTTTGCGCAATTTCGGAGCCAATACGCACGACGACCCGGAGGACGGATTGACCGGGATATATGAAAAGGAGATTGCGGACGGCAATATACAGCCATACGCACACGCAAACCGAGGCGTAAGACGACGCAATTAGCAATATTTTTGAGATATGCAAGATTATCCGGGAAAAAGTTTATAACTTTGTAACCGAAACGAGGGGGCAAAGGGACAGCCCCGGAGAAAGTAACAATATTTTTAACGTTAAAAACAAAGAAGTATGATTTGTAAATGTCCGGCGGGGGCGGCGTTGCCCGATGTACCCGCAATTACGTGTTCGGAAAGTTTCGGACAGGTTCAGAAAGTGGCTTTTCAACGTCTTATGAAAGACGACGGAAGCAAAAACAGTTTTACGAGTGAAAAAGCGATTACGGCGTTAGCGTCATGGACGCCCCTGTTATCGGCGGCGGATAGCACGAAAATAGTTGTTTCGCCGTATATCCAAGCCCCGACCGCCGAGGCGGGAGCCGCCCGCACCTTTGGAGGCGGTAACGAAACGTTAGGAGGCGTCGAAGAGATTATTGGACGTGAACCAACCCCGTTTACCGGAGTTATCCGCAAAGCCCCGCAGGAGGTTATCAAGGCATTAAAGGAAATGCAATGCGAAAGTTGGGGCGACAATTTGGGTATCTTCATTTTCGACGAAAACGGCGCAATCGGCGCAATCAAGGGGAGTACAGACGGTACATATTACCCGATACCGATACGTTCGTTGTTTATCGGCGATAAGACGTTGGGCGGATTGGAAGCCCCGGACAGCAACGCAATACAATGGTCGTTTTTGCCGAATTGGTCGGACGATTTGGCGATTGTTGCCCCGGCGTTTAACCCGCTTACGGATTTGAAACCCGCATCAAAGTAATGACGGCGAAAGTTACAAAGGTCGTGTTGGAGTGTCCGACCCTTAACACGACCGAAGAATTTGAGATTAACCACGCCGAACGCCTATTGCGGATGCCTAACAATGGCGGTTGGCAGTTGCCCGAAAAAACACCTTTTGAATTTAGCAAAGAAAATGGGATTAGATATAAAACGCATAAGAAAGGAAATAACGGAACCGAGGAAAAAGGCAACGATAAATAAAGCGGTCATACACCAAAACCGCATTAAATTTCACGCCCAAACCAACGTAACGCCCTTAATGTGTTTACCCACGACCGATTTTTTGGCATGGGTTAAAAATCTTATCCCGCACGATAAATTCAAAATCTTCAAAACATTGTTCCGTTACCCCGTTCGTACCAACGAGGTAACGGGCATTTGTTTTGATAAGTTAAGCCGTATTTTCGACGGTCGTAACCCGGCGTTCAACTATCAATTTCAAAACACGGAACAACGGGACGATTGGGAGTATTACCGCCAAGATGTATTAAAGGAGCCGGAAATTTGGAATACAAAAGGTTGGGAGTTTTTCAAGACGGAAATAAACAGCGTCTTAATAGTTGATTTGCCCGCCGAGCAAAACCCCGCCGACCGATACCCGACCCCGTATTTTTATTGGCTACCTATCGAAAGCGTCATAACCTTTGAGGCAAACCGGACAACCGGGGTTATGGATTGGATAATTTTCCGCCAACCCGATAAACGTATTGCAGTTATTGACGATGAACGATACAGAGTATTTGCAGAGGACGACGGCGGCAACATAGGCGAATTATTGGTTGATAACCCACACGATTTGCGCTATTGCCCCGCCCGTTTCTTTTGGAACGAGCCAATGAATTTGCGAGAACCGGACGTTAAACAATCCCCGCTAACAAAAGAATTGGAGGCGTTGGATTGGTTTTTGTTTTTCCATATATCGAAGCGGCATTTGGATATGTACGGGGCGTACCCGATATATTCCGGTTACGAACAATCGTGCGATTTTACAAACGCCGAAAACGGCGATTATTGCGACGGTGGATTTTTGAAAGACAAACAAGGGTATTACAGGTTAGACCAAGCCGGGTTATTGATGCGTTGCCCCAAGTGCGGCGACAAACGGATTACCGGGGCGGGTTCCTTTGTTGAAATACCGATACCGGACGGGGACAAACAACCCGATTTGCGGAACCCGGTACAAATGTTGACCGTTGACCGTACAAGTTTGGATTATAACGTTGAGGAAGAAAAGCGATTGCGGGAAAACATTATTACCGCCGTCGTCGGACAAAACGAGGAAGTAACCCAACGGGAGGCATTCAACGAACAACAGGTTAAAGCCGCATTTGAGAGCCAAAGCACGGTATTAAACCGAGTGAAAAAAGGCTTTGAAGCCGCCCAACAGTTCGTCGATGAAACGGTTTGCCGATTGCGATACGGCAATATGTTCGTATCTGCAAAAGTCAATTACGGCACGGAGTTCTATTTGTACGACGTAAGCGAGTTGCGGAACCGTTACAAGTCGGCAAAGGAAAGCGGCGCAAGTGAGGCAGAATTGGACGCCCTACAAAATCAGATTATCGAAACGGAGTACCGGAACAACCCAACCCAATTGCAACGTATGTTGATATTGGCAGAATTGGAGCCGTACCGCCATTTGACCCGGGACGAGGTATTGGATTTGTACGGGCGTAACTTAATCCCGGAGAATGAATTGCGTATAAAGTTGAATTTCGCTAACTTTGTCCGCAGGTTTGAACGGGAGAATACAAACATTTTGGAATTTGGAACGCAAATACCATTCGACCAAAAGATTTCAGTAATAACAAGTAAATTTAACGAGTATGCACGTAAAGACAGCAACAGAGGGTAAAACAAAGGACGTTGCAATTACCGACGTCACCCCCGAAAACTACATTGTACCGAGTAATGAACAACATTTGTATCATTGCGTTATTGAGGTGCGCAAGTTTGACAGCGAAACGGGCAAACGCTTATCCGTTCCCCGTATCCAAAAGTTCGGCAAAAAGTCCTTTGAAAACGGCATTTTGGACGCACTGAAAAAACAGGGTTACACGATTACCGTATTGCACGACCCCAACGAGTACGTCAAGGCGCAAGCCGAGGAAAAAGCGGCACGAACCGCCGCACAGCAGAAAGCCGCCGAGGAAAAAGCCGCCGCCGATGCAAAGGCAAAGGCAGAAGCCGAGGCGAAAGCCAAAGCCGAGGAAAAAGAGGCGTTAAAGGCTGAAATTTTGGCGGAATTGAAAGCGGCGGGAGTTATCCCGGCGGAACCCGCCAAAGAAACCAAAGCCGAGGACAAACCCGGAGCGAAAAAGTAACAGAGTATTAAACTATTAAAAATACGATTATGGCACAGATTGCACAGCAGGACAATTTGGTTATTGAAGTAACAACAACCGCCGCCGCATTGGATGGCGCAACAAAGAAAAAGTTGATTGAATGTATTGAGGGCGGAACAATTACCGACGTAATTTTGGTAACAAAAGAGGTTGAAAAGAAAATCAGCCATGCCCGTGTTGTTAGTTGGTTGGTTAACACAACCGGGGATTCGCTAAAATACACAATTCATATTATTAACGCAAACAGCGGAGCAGTAGCAGCAATCGCACTTAATTAATTCAAAGGGAAAGAATTATGTTAACGAGAGAAATTTTAATTGCAAATGCGGCATTAGCCGGATTAACCGACGAACAAATTGCGGCAATTACAACATTGTCCGCCAACGACGAAAATAGCGTTATCGCCAAAAAGACGGGCGAAATTTACGGCGGATTGGATGCAGATATTTTGGCGGCGTCCGGTATAGCAAAGAACGGAACCGAAAAGACGTTTGATTACGCAAAACGTGTGGTCGCCGAGTTCAAAACCAAAGCGGAAAGCGCAAGCGCATTGCAAACCCAAATAGACAGTCTGACGAAAGAAAAGGCACGTTTGGAAAAGGCAATTGCCGACGGTGCGACCGATGCGGAAACCGCAAAGGCTTTGAAACAGGCGAAAGCCGATTTAACGGCGGTAACAACGCAGTTTAACGACCTCAAAAAGAAGTACGATGAAGCCGAAAAGAAATTCCAAACGGAATTATTCGGCGTCCGTATCGAGGGCGCATTGCAGGCGGCAACCGCCGGGTTGAAATTCAAACCGGGATTGCCCGAAAGCGCAACAAAGGTTTTGTTGGCTCAAGCAATCGACAAAATCAAGGGCATGAACCCCGAATATATCGACGACGGCAAAGGCGGCAAAATCATTGCTTTTAAGGACGAAAGCGGCGCAATTATGCGTAACCCGAACAATCAGTTGAACCCGTACACCCCCGGCGACCTGTTGGCAAAGGAATTGGATACAATGGGTATTTTGGATAAGGGACGCCAAGCCGGAGGCGGCGGAACGGTTCCCCCCGGCGGTTCCGGCGGTGGTGGCGGAATAACCATTGACGTAACGGGCGCAAAAACCCGTGTCGAGGCTTATGAAGCAATCGCCGCAAACCTTATGGCGCAGGGCTTAACGGCGGGTTCCGAAAAGTTCGACGCCGCAATGAAACAGGCATGGCAGGACAACAATATTGCCGCATTGCCAGAAAAGTAAACAATCACGGGTAAAGGGTAAACCCGCATTTAATAACAATTAAATTTTTAACATTATGTCATTAGTAGCAACAAGATTGCAGAATTGGCGGATTGAGAACCCGGAATTAGACCGTAATATGACCCGCCCGTGTGAGTATGGCGCATTGGATTTTTTCATTGAGCAGACCAACGCCCCGTCCTCAATCATTAACCCCAATTTGCGTGACCGTGCGTTTGCGTCTATTGGTAACACGGTACAAGTACCCGTTATCAATTACGACGGCGATGTACAGGTTAGCAATGTCCGTTCGTGCGTTATCGCTGACGATGAAAATACGTCCGCATTGGTAACGGTTGTTTGGGCGACTTATGCCATTGGCTTTACAATGGTTCCCGCCGCCTATATGAACAACGAAATTTCCTACGAACACGACTTTTTGCGCAAAATGGAAAAGACGTGCCGGGCTTTGGCGAACAAATTGGACGTCGGAGCCGTTGCCGCATTGGAGGCAAACAAAACACAGGTGTTCAAAACGTTGCTTAATTACACACAGTCGGGCAATGTGGTACAGGTTCCAACCCAAATGGCGACCGAGATTTTGGGCGATATTAACCCGATTATGCGGGCTAACTGTTACCCGGAATATATCCACATTATCGCCAACGCCGGGGTTGATAGCCTTATCCGTAAACTTGCGCAACATGGCGTTTACAACGACGTAAACAAGCGCATGGAGTACGACAACAAGGTTTTACACTACACGAACAACGTAACCGACGAAACGGGCAAAATGGGAACCATGTTTGCCGTTGCTGACGGTAATGTTGGTATCCTTACACGTGTTGACCGTGAGGCATTGCGCCGCACCCGTGCGAATTTCCACGAATGGGACGTTGTACGTTTGCCGTACATTGATTTGCCCGTTGGTTCGCACTATTACACCGCCGTTGGCGACCAGTCCGCAATTATGGGCGACGCAACCGCCGATTTGACATGCGCCGTTAAGGAGTATTTCGGATTTTCCGTTGACGTGGCGTATATGGTTGCTTACAACAGCAACCCGGATACCGTGGCAAACCCGATTATCAAAGCCGAGATTGCCGCCCGCAATCCAAACGAACCGTTGGGTATGCCTGTATATGTAACCAACGCCGGGGAATTTCCCGCCGGGGGTGCAGGCGCATAAGCCGGAAAACGGAACAATTATTTAACCGAGGGGACGGGGTGGTTATCCCCGCCCCCTTATTTATTGCAATCTTAATTCCTAATATGGGAACAACGTGTTATATTTGCAATATGGAAAAATGGAAAGAAATTAAAGGTTATGAAAGTTTGTACCAAATCAGTAGCAGCGGAAGAGTTAAAAGCTTATATCGTGTAGATAGATTAGGTAGAGTTTATAACGAACGTATATTAGCACCTGAAATTACAAAAAAAGGTTATTTACGTGTTTCATTAGGAAATAGGAAAGATGGATTTAAAAAAATAATGGTTCATAGATTAGTTGCTGCGGCTTTTATTCCGAACCCGGACAATTTGCCGCAAGTCAATCACAAGGACGAAAACAAATCGAACAATCACGTTAATAATTTGGAATGGTGTGATAACACATATAATCACAATTTTGGCACACGTAATTATAGAGCTAATAAACATAAAAATAAACGAATTGCTCAATTTGATATATTTGGTAATAAAATTGCAGAATATGATAGTATAAAAATTGCAGCAACTAAAATGGGTGTTAATGTCAGTCAGTTATCAAGGCACTTAAATAATAAACCAACCAAAAACATAAGAGGTAAATTATATTATTCTCATAGTGTTGGAGGTTATAAATGGGCGTTTTTATGATAAGAATAAATGAAATATGCGAAGCGTTAAAAAATGTGTGCGGATGGGAGCAGTCATACGACCCGGCAAAGGCGATAGACGACAATTTAACGCAGACGGAAAGCGGTTTGACGTTTCAAGGTGCGCACCCCCTTGTTACTTTGGATAATGTCCGGGCAATCGTCCCGGATGATTTCGTTTTTCAATATCCGGTTTGGAATATGGTACCGGAATACAAAGCCGGGGCAAAGGTTCGCCACAACAACAAAGTTTGGATTGCGACACGGGACAACCAAAACGAGGAACCGACCGAAAGCGATTTTAACGACGATTACAACGACGATTACGGCAACCCCTATTGGCAACCGTACAATTTCATTTCCGATTATTTGGAGCGTTTGACCCGTAACGGTATTGCGCAAATGGTACAAACATTCACGCAAATAAAGGGATTGGATAAGGAAACAAAGAACCTGTTGGAGCGGCGCACGTTCTTTGACGGTGCGGGACGTATCCGGGCGACGTTGCCGAATAATCATAAATTAGTCGGGTTTGAAATTGTCCCGGTTCGTTCTATGGGCGTAACAATGAAAATCGAGCAAATCGGGTTGCAAATGACGGGCGCAACCGGGGTTGTTCGTATGTATCTTTTCCATTCGTCCCAAATTGACCCGATAAAGACGTTTGATTTGAATTTTACGCAGACAAACGGCGGTTTTCAGTGGTTCCCGTTGAAAGATTGTTATTTGCCGTATATCAGTACCGGAAACAACGCCGGGGGGTCGTGGTTCCTTTGTTACAACCAAAACGATTTGCCCGCCGGAATGCAGGCAATTAACATGACAAAGGATTGGAGCCGGGAGCCGTGCGGAACGTGTACGGGTTACGTCGATTTGGAGCGTTGGCGGGAAATAACAAAGTATTTACAGGTATCCCCGTTTATGATGAACGCCCCGGAAACATTCGATGAATACCCGGAGTTGTGGGATATTGCGCTGACGATGTACACCAATACGCAGAATTACGGGTTGAATTGCGAAATAACCGTTGGTTGCGACCTAACGGATTTTATCATTAAGGAAAGGCAGATTTTCCAAACGGTTATCCAACGACAGGTCGCCGCAATCATGTTGCGCACGTTGGCAATGAACCCCGATGTTAAGGTAAACCGGAACCAAGTAAACGCAAGCCGGATGGAAATTCTTTATGAGTTGGACGGCAACGTTGAGGGTCGCCCCGGCGGTTTGGGTTATGACCTAAAAAAAGCATACGAGGCGTTGCGGTTGGATACGCAGGGTATCGACCGTATTTGCCTTACTTGTAATAACCACGGTGTAAAATACCGGACAACGTAAGATTATGGCGGGGTTAAAGTCAATACAGGATTTACGCAACCGGGTTGGCACGTTCAACAACGGGTTATCGTCCGGCGCATACATTCAACAAATTATTTGGGATAATGACGCCTATATTGTTGATATGAACGCCGAGGAACAATTGTTTGAACAAGGTATTAACCGTTTGGGCGTGGATATTATGGATTACGCCCCGTATTCGCCGTTGACGATAGCCATAAAGGAGGAAAAGGGACAACCGACAAACCGGGTAACGTTACGGGATACCGGGGATTTTGAAGCGTCGTTTTTTTTGGAAGTCGGCGACAAACAGTTTGAAATAAAAGCGTCGGATTTCAAAACGGAGGACTTAATAAAAAAGTACGGGCGGCAAATATTGGGATTGACGGACGAAAATATTGCGGCGTTGATTTGGCAATATATATTCCCGGACTTAATGAAGAAAGCAAAAAACGTATTATATGGCAATGAATAAGAGAACAACCCCTATAATTCCCAACCCGGTTTTAATCGACCGGGTTTTGGGGAACATACAAACCGGGTTAATGGATAACGTCGATTGGTTGGACGTCGCATTTGGGCGGGCGCAACGTATCGCCAAAGTGATACAGGGCAAACGCTATTATATCCCGAACGTATATGCGGGCGGGACGGAATGGAGAGGCAACAACGATTATATCGACGTTTCCCCGGATGCCAATATTGGCAATTTTTCGTTCTTTTGGATAGACGACCCGCAAACGGTCGGTTGGGTTCCCAAAGAGCAAAGCGAGATTAAAGCCCCGTTTTCCCTTATTGTTTGGTTCGATTTGCGCAAGGTTTACCCCGGTCAACTCAACAACCGGAATACCGAGGCATTGAAGAACGAAATATTGACCGTCCTAAATGGCGGTTTTTGGCTGAAAGACGGGACGATTGTAATAAACCGGATTTATGAGTTGGCGGAAAACGTGTACCGTGGGTTTACGTTGGACGAAATAGATAATCAATTTTTAATGCACCCGTTCGGCGGTTTTCGCTTTGAGGGTGTATTGTCAGTTAATCAACCTTGTAACATTTAACGATATGGTAACTTTCATTATTTGGGTTTTGGTCGTGGCAACCGTGGCGGCGTTCCTGTTGACCCTGTTAAAAAAGTGGGGCGTTATTGAGTACGTCCAAGTTCACGGCAACGACTTTTTTGTTAAGATGTTCAATTGCGGCTTTTGCTTATCATGGTGGGCGGGGGTCGTTTTGTCCGTCCTGTTTGCTATATGCACCGGGAACCCGGCATTGTTATTGGTTCCGTTTTGTTCAACAGTCATAACCCGCATACTCTTATGAAAACGACAAAGATAGGGGAACGGGCGGTTGTGTTGTACGATAGTATCGACGAATTGCCGATTTTGCGATTTCACGCATATAACAAAATGTTGCTTATCGACGCCGGGGTTGGGTCGGATTTGAACGATTGGGATGCGCATATTGAAAAGGCAATCCGGTTTATCCGAAAGGAAAAGCCCGATTTGGCGGAAAAGGAATTGGATAATTTGCGGCAAAACGTTTATTTCGTCCAATCCGCCATATCGCCAAAGTATTTGGCGTTTGCCTGTTTGGTTAAGTCCGTGGACGGAACCGAATACAACGATATGACGGCGGACGGTTTGCAAAAGGTATTGGATTTATTCGCCGATGCACCTAACGCCGAGTTGACCGCCCAATTGGAAGCGGTCAAAAAAAAAATAGATGAAGAATTGCAATTATATTTTCCTAAACTATTCGACGACGCCACGATTAAAGAGTATTACGACCAATTGAAGCAACGCACAATGTTAATGTTGGAGGCGATAATACAGGGGGACGAAAGCGACAAACGGGCGGAAATAGACCATATTACGACGTTGTTGTTGACTTATACAAAACCCAAATCGTTTAGCGGGTCGGATAGCGTGGAAATACAATACGACAAACAGTTTGAAAGTATGTGTTTGATGTTGTCCCAACATTTGCACGTAAACCCAAAATCGTTTACCGTTTTGGAATATTACAACGCATTTGAATACATAAAGGAGCAAGCGAAAAAAGCAAGCAGAAAAAGCCAAAATAAGGCGATGTAAGGCGTTTTATTTTTCAGACGATAAATTATACATTTGAGAAACAAAAATTGATTGTAGGGCAAATTGCCCGAAAATAACAAAATAAATAGTCGGATATATGGCAGATAACAACAACCCAATTAAATATTCGGATTTGGTAAGCCCCGATAATTCGATTACGGATTTGATAAAGCAATTGGATGAACTTTCAGACACATATACAAATGCGTTGAAAAATATTAGGGCGGAAGCAATTCAGTTAGCGGCGGTTCTGCAAAAAGTTTCCGGGGCAACCGAGGACGGCAGGAACACAACCAAGAAAGCCGCAGACGATGCGGAACGTTTGGCACGTGCGCAACGTGATTTGGCGTTTGCGGAAAGTGAGAACGCAAAGAAGTTGGCGGAGTTGAAATTGGCACAGCAGGAAGCCAACCAAATAAACAAATTGATTGTAAAAATCAATCAGTCAGCCGAGGGCAGTTATAACAAGTTGTCGGCGCAATATTCGTTAAATAAAATCTATCTGAACAACATGACGAAAGCCGAGCGAGAAAATACCGAGGAGGGGCGCAAGTTGGTTGAGCAGACACGGGAAATATACGAAGAAATGAAGCGTTTGCAGGAGGCAACCGGGAAATATCAATTGAACGTTGGTAATTATACGGAGGCGTCCGACGCAATAATTGCGTATGGCGACAAATTAAAAGAAACGTTGGGGCTTAACAATTCATTTGGCGAGAGCCTTTTGGCGTTAGGTCGTGGAGGCGCAGAAAGCAAACAAGTATTTACAGCAATAGGCGATGGCGCAAAGGCGTTGGGGAAAACTTTGTTGGGTTTACTTTCAAATCCCGTATTTTTAGCAATTGCCGGGATTGCGGCGGCTGGTGCGGCGTTCAAATGGTGGTACGATTACAACGCCGGATTAGTTGAGGCAACAAGGTTGACGCAACAATTTACCGGGAAAAGCGGCGATGATTTGAAAGCGTTTAGAAACGAGGTGCAAGCCGTCGCAGATTCGTTCGGCGCAGATTTTCGGGAAACATTGATTGCAACAAACGCATTATCACAACAATTTGGTATTTCTGCAAATGAGGCATTGCAGTTGGTTAAGGATGGTTTTTTGTCCGGAGCCGATGCGAACGGGGAATTTTTAGACACGTTGAAAGAATACCCGGCATATTTTAAGGAAGCGGGAATATCGGCAGACCAATTTGTTGCCATTGTAGCCCAAACAAACAAAATGGGTATCTTTTCGGACAAAGGCGTTGACGCAATTAAGGAGGCAAATTTGCGTTTGCGTGAAATGACGACGGCGACGGCGGCGGCTTTGGACGGTATCGGTATTTCGTCGGAACAAGTTCAAAAAGATTTGCAGACCGGAACCAAAACAACGTTCGATGTTATACAAGACGTTTCCGCAAAATTGGCAGAATTGCCGGATAATGCGGCAACGGTCGGGGCTGCAATTGCAGATATATTCGGGGGTCCCGGAGAGGACGCCGGATTGCAGTATTTGCGCACGTTGAAAGATATTTCAACAAACATGGATGAAGTAAAAGGGAAAGCCGGAGTTTTGGCACAATTGCAGGAGGAACAATTGCAAAGCCAAATTGAGTTGCAAAACGCATTATCCGGGTTGTTTGACGCAACCGGAGGAAATTTTGAAACGTTGACAACGCAGGCAAAAGTTTTTGTTAACCAAGGATTGACGGCGATAATAAAAGGGGTTATTGATGTTATCAATTACTTTATTGAATTATATAATGAAAGTGTTTTGATACGTGCAATTTGGAATGGGATTGTTGCCGGATTCAAAACAACGTTTGATACGTTGGGAAATTTGTTTGGATTCTTTATTGATATAGTCAAAGCAACCGGAACCGCATTAAAGGGAGCGTTTACGTTAGATTTTGACGACGTAAAAAAAGGATTGGCAGATTATGCAGCAGCGTACGGAAATTTGGTTAAAGCCCAAGTTAAAGACATAACAGAAAATTTCCAAGAGGGTTTGGAGGGTATGCAAAAGAAAATAAAACCGTTAACAATCCCGGTTTCTGTTGGAGATACCCCGACGCCACAAACAGACAATAAGCCCGTAACGACACAGAACCCAACCGTAACGCCAAGGGGTAAAAGCGATGCGGAAAAGGCGGCAGAACAACAAGCAAAGCAAATTGAAGCGGCTTATAAAAAGAATTTGGAGGCAACCCGGAAATTGCAGGATGCACAATTGCAGTTGGAAAGCGACGAATGGGCAAAGCGTCGGCAGCAAACGCAATATCAGTATTCCCGACAGATTGAGGATTTGCAGCACCAATTACAGACCGAAAAGGATTTGAACGAAACCGGACGACAGGCGATAAACGCAACAATTACGGCGTTAGAACAACAGCAGACAGAGGCGTTGTTGAAAATAGAGCAAGAACGGCAGTTGCAAGAATTGGCATTGCAGAAAGAAAGCATTGAACTACGTTTGCAAGCGGTTAAGCAGGGAAGCGAGCAGGAACGACAATTGCGTATGCAGTTGTTAGAGAATGAAAGACAAACAGCATTGTTGCAGAATGAGCAAAAGCCGACCGGACAACAGCAGGACGCCGGGGTAATTAATGCCGGATTTGACGTTAAGGGAAACGCAATTGCCGACGAATATTTGCAAGCGCAATTAATGATGTTTGACCAGCAACAAGCGTTGGCGCAATCTGAATTTGATTTATTAAGAAATTCAGAAGCCCGGAAAACCCAATTCCGTTTGCAGGCAGAAAAGGAACGTTTGCAAAAGGTATTAGAATTGAACGAGCAAGCAGCCAATAAATTGTCAGATGTTGAAGTACAAACAATTCAAAACACAATAAAAAAGATTGACCAAGAAATTGAGCAGTCAAAAGGAGAGGAACGAGGAACAGACATTTACGGTTTGTTTGGGCTTAATTTGGACGACGACCAAAAGGAGGCAATAAGTACGTCCGTATCCTTTGCAATGGAGCAATTACAGGTATTTTTAGATGCGAAATTGCAAGCCGCCGAAGCCGCCGTAAATGCCGCCGACAAAGAGGTTGAAAGCGCACAACGCACGTTGGACGCCGAAAGGGAAGCACGGGCGAACGGTTATGCCTCAAACGTGGTTATGGCACAAAAGGAGTTGGATTTGGCAAAACGGAACCAAGAAAAGGCGTTGAAAGAGCAACAGAAAGCGCAAAAGGCACAACAGGCAATACAGACAATCCAACAAATCGGAAACCTTGTAACGGCGTCCGCTTTGATTTGGTCGCAATTGGGGTTCCCGTTCGCAATCCCGGCAATCGCTGTTATGTGGGCTTCATTTGCCGCCGCCAAAATTAAAGCCGCACAAATGAGTAAAGCCGCCGAGGGTTCGGAAAGTTACGGGGACGGTACGGTTGAATTGTTGGCGGGCGGTTCCCACCAATCCGGGGACGACGTGGATTTAGGAACCAAACCGGATGGAACCCGGAGGCGTGCCGAGGGCGGGGAATTTTTCGCCGTTATCAATAAACGTAATTCCCGCCGTTTCCGTCGTTTAATCCCGGACGTAATAAATAGTTTGAACCGGGGAACATTCCCCCAAAAGTACCTTAATGCCTACAATACCGACGGCGTTAATGTAACGGTTCAACAAAATAACGCACCGGATTTGCGGGATTTAAAAGACGATGTAAGGGAGATTAAGGAACAAAACCGCCGCCGTCGTTACGTCGATGGCAACGGCAATGTTATTGAGGTTTACAAGAATTTGACACGTAAAATTAAAAATTGATATGAACCCGATTTATAGACATTCATTTGTAAATGCGTTTTTGGCAAACGGGGCGATAAGTAGCACGACCGGAAACATTAACGGGAATAATACAAATTACTATTATACCCGTACTTTTGTCCCGGTTAGTAACGTGTACCCCCGCAAATTGTTTCAGAATTACACGCCGCAAGCCGGGGGCGCATTTTACGACAGCAATAAAAAGATTATCGGCGGTTGGGGGAGCGACCCGACCGCCACAAATACGGAATTTGACATACCGAGCAACGCCGCATATATCCGGTTTAATGTGCATAAATTACAATACGCAAACGGGACGGCATGGTTGAGATTGGGAACGTTGGACGCCCCGAACGTCTTACAAGGTCAAACCGTGCATCCGATTTATAAGGACGATTTGGCAAAGGAGTACGAATTAGAAACCAACCAACGGTTTTATCGTGCCAAATTATCCGGCAAAATTACCTTTGTCCGGGATGATTACGACTATATAAACCGTCAATCGTTCGACAATGAATTTTTGTATTGCATTGAAAAGAGCGACGACGGCGGGCGTACATGGTTCCAATACTTTCAAGGCAAGTTTATGAAAACCGATTGCACGTTTACCGATTACGATAAAAAGGTTGTTGTACAACCGGACGCAATCGACGATTATAACGACGTGTTGGCGGGATTGGAAAAGGAATACAATTTAATAACGTTAGCCCCGACAATACAACGGATAACGATAAACAAGCGTCCATTAATTCAAATATACGTTCCGGGCGATAGTGTCGTTTCTTGTTTTTTGGGCGGTACGAATTGGGAGCAAGACGCAAACGCCACGACCGACCAAAACGCATTGGTACAAACCTATCATTTTGCTTTGTGCAATATATTGAAAGAAATACAAATTACGTCCAACGGTTCCCCGGCGGTAATATCCGGGCTTTATACCGGACGAATGGCAACGGGTGCAAGTGCGGACGCATTCGAGGGGAAATTATACCCGGAATTGAATGTTAATTATTATATCTATATTTCACAACAACGAATTGACGGCGTGCCGTTTGGGGTTGCATTGGTTGAGATACGCCGACAATCGGACGATGTGGCAATGTTCCGTTACCAAAAACTTACAACGTCCCCGTTTGATACGTTGGAGTTTGATTTAACCGCCGTCGAGGGTTCCGGGGCAACCGGAACAATGCACGCCGATATGAAAAGTTATAATATATACGCCCGGTATTTGTGCGACGTGGAGAAAATCGACGACCTTAATACATATCCATTGCCAGCCGATGATATAGTTGATAATAACCGTAATTATAGGCGTGCGATTGGTTACGCAATCGACGTGGCGTTTATTTCAAACAACTTTTCAGACACCCCGACCGAGTGGGGATTAGCGGACAACGGAAAGTATTTTGCGCCGCCCTATTCCATTTTCGGACAAACGTTTTATCCAATCGCCCGGTCAACGTGGCGTTATGCGTCGTTATGGTTTGGATTTTATTTGATGGATTGGATATTAGAGGAAAAAGCCCGAAAAGAATATACTTTGCGGGATGCGTTCCCGGTTGCGTCTTGTATATCTGTTTTGCTCAATCAAATTGCACCCGGAATTACGCATGAAGCCACGGCGGAATATAGCCAATTTTTATACGGGGGAAACAATCCAATATCCGGGTTGAATTTCCGGTTGCTTGTATCGCAGAAAACGAACATTATAAACGGCGAATATCAGCAACCCGCACAAAAAGCCCCGACGACCTTACAACAATTTACCAATATGTTACGGGATTGTTTCAAATGTTATTGGTTTATTGAGGACGGCAAATTTAAAATTGAGCATATCCAATATTTCCGCAATGGCGGTTCCTATTCCGGCGGGGCTATATTAAGCCACGATTTGACAAAGGAATTAAATTTGCGCAACGGGAAACCGTGGGCGTTCAACACGTCGGAATATTCGTTTGATAAGGTCGATTTGCCCGAACGTTACCAATTTGAATGGATGGACGACGTTACGGCGGCTTTTGAGGGATTGCCGATACAAGTAATTAGTAAGTATGTAACGCCCGGAAAGGTTGAGGAAATTAATATATCAAATTTCACGTCCGATATTGATATGATGTTGTTAAACCCCGGCAACATAAGTTCCGACGGGTTCGCCTTGTTTGCCGCCGTTCCGCCAACGTCCGGGTCGCAATGGATATTGCCATTTACCCGCCAAACAATAAACGGCGTCGAATACTTTTTGCAAAACGGATATTTGGCGTTTATCAATTTGCAATCCCCGTATTGGATGTATGATTTACCCGCCCGTCGTGTATCAATAAACGGTTCCGAGGTTTACGCATACGGTATTGAGAGAAAGAAGAAACAAACGTTTAGTTTTCCGGCAAATGACGACCCCAACCCGATGCAACTAATAAAAACGTATATCGGTAACGGTCAAGTTGATAAATTAAGCGTAAATTTGTGCAGTCGTTCCATTAAAACAACTTTGAAGTATGATACAGAATAATAATTTAAGCCCGTTACCGTGGTATTCAGATATAAAATATCAGAACGCTCGCAAGTCGTATGCGTATGGCAATGTTTACCCGCTATTTTCGCAAGCCGGGTTTATTTTGCCGTTTCAATTCGTCGTCGATTACAGCGCAAACACCGTAATTACAAACGTTCTTTTGTTCGATAAGGACGGCAAACAGGTTGCCAATATAACGGACGATATGATTGCCGGGGGGTTGCGGGTTATGACCTTTGCGGCGAACGGATACAACATTGTGTTTTATCCCGGACTTTTGCCGTTGTCAATAACCATGCAACAAGGTATTTATTATATGCGTCTTACGGCGTCCGGTCGAACCTATTACAGCGAAATGTTTACCGTCGTTGCCGGGAACATGGACGGTTATTTGCGTGTGCAATGGTGGGACGAAACAAATTTGTATTACGAGGGCGGACACGTCCAATATAGCGACCAATATAAAAACGTCGTATATCTTTGCACCGAGTTAGGCAAACCGGAATACCAATTTGAAGAGGACGGCGAAAACCGGGACGGCTTTTTTTTTCCGGAAAAGCAGTTGAGCGAAAAGACGTATAAATTTCAATTCCTTGCACCGGAATTTTTATGCGACGCAATGCGAATAATCCGGTTGTCCGACCATACCGTTGTTACGTCCAACGGTATATCGTACAATTGCGATACCTTTTTGATTACCCCCAAATGGCAAACGCAGGGGGATTTGGCGAGTGTTGAGGCGGAATTTGATACGAACACGGTTATAAAGAAAATCGGACGGGGATACACCCCAACGAGCCGGGGCGATTTCAATAACGATTTCAATAACGATTTCAACAATAATCAGTAACACTTTTGAGATATGGCAAATTATACCGATTTGAAAGCCGCAATTGTCGCCGTAATTAAGGCGAACGGCAACAACGAAATTACGGGAACGATTTTGCAAAGTACATTACTTTCAATCGTTAATTCCGTGGGGGCAAACGCAACGTTTAAGGGCGTTGCAAATAGTACAACCAATCCGGGGACGCCCGACCAAAACGTTTTTTATATAGCGGGGACGCCCGGAGAGTATGCAAATTTTGGGTTGACGGTTCCCGCCGGGTTCAATATCATATCCAATAATTCGGCGGGGGCGTGGGTATTAACAACCGTGTCGCAATTCCCCGTCGATTATTACGGTAACAAGTATTTGGCGAAAGGGGATATTGACCGCACCGGGTACAATGTAGCGTCAATTAATGATTTCAAAAAGGGGTATTATTTCAATTGGACGAATTACAGTTTAGCAACAAATCCGTCTTATTGGATGTCGCCGTATTACCCCGTTGTTGCCGGGTCAACGTACCGGATAAATGCACAACAAATAATTTGGTTCGATGCAAATTATAATATGTTGGGTTCGGAATTAGCGTTGGGCGGTACGGTTAGAGTGGTAACAGCCCCGGAAAATGCGGCGTATATCATTTTGAACGTAAGCACAGACGCCCCGTTGTTGATGCCGGGCGACGCTTTGGATATTTCCGATTATAGCGGAACCCGTCGTTTTTATCGCACGTTGGCGGAAACGTCCCGGTTAGATTTATTCCCGCTTTGGCAGGAAATACCGTTGTCGGAGACGTTGGTCGCTTTGGGTTTGAACCGTTTTTTGATTAACGGTTATATCAACATGGAATACGACCCGGCAAAATGGTATTCGCTTTCCATAATAAGACCAACGGTGCATACAATTGGATTGTATCGTTATAATGCTAACCCCGATTTTCTTGCGGGTACGGGAGAATTGGAAGGACTCGCAACATTTACCGGAGCGCAAATTGCAGGGTCGAAATATTGGTTGATGAAAGTAGCAACCGGAGTTGCGGAGGGTTCGTGGCTTATTGTTGATTGGGACGCAATCCAACAGGAAACCCCGGCGGATATTACTAATTTATACGGGTTCGACGGTTGGGCGTTAACCCCTAAAATCTTTGCGGGCGGTATTTGGTCGCAATTCCCCGGTTTGGATATTACCCAAACAATCGCCACAATGCAATTACAAATCGCAGATATAAACGTCGGTTGGAATAGCGTTTTTGATAATTCGCAATTAGACAATGCGCAAGAATGGGAAACGGACAATTTTACCAATAAAAATGTGTCGTCCACGTTTAGCGGTTGGGGTTGTCATATCGGGGTACGCAAAAACTTTAACGCCGCCGAGGTATGTGTAATTAACCGAGGAGCCGACCCGATTACGCAATTGAGGGTCGCAATATTCGATACGGACTATGACGGCACAAAGTTAGCCGACGTCACAGTTGACGTAAGCGTTGCGCCCGGCGAAACAAAGTATATCGCCGTTCCGTTCGGTCAAACAATCGCCAACGCTGACGGTAAGGTTTTGTTTTTAATGTATTGGTGCAACCAATATGTAGTCCGCCGAGGGTACAACGGAACGTATCCATATTTACCGGATAATGGATACCAATTTGACAGATACTCCACAAATGGAAATATGACGGAAACGTACGCCGTATCAGTGGGCGGAGCCCCGTTTTATTTCCGTGTCGGGATTATAAATTACGTATTGAACGACGACCAAATAGCGGATATTGCAAGCCGTATCGGGGTAACGCCGCCCGACCCGGTAAATATCAGTTTGCCAGATACGATAAACGCCATTGTCGGGGATACCTTGCAATTGTTTTTCCGTGGAATGATACAAGCGGTTGACCCTTACAAATACGATATATTGGTTACGTGTTCAAAGGGCAACAAATACCCCCGTTATTTCCAATATACGCCGACCGTGGCGGACGTGGGAACAACGACTTTTACCGTTACCGTTAAGGACGACGACCGTAACGTTTTGGCGTCGAAAACGTGCCAATTGGTTACACGTAACGTCGTGCAATCCCCGGCGGCAAATCTTAACGTCGCTTGTTTCGGGGATAGCCTTACGGCGGCGGGTACATGGTGCGCCGAGGCTAACAGGCGATTGACCGGAACCGGAGGAACCCCGGCGGGGAAAGCGTTAACCAATATTGCCTTTGTCGGTTCCAAACAGAACGGGACAACGGGATATTTCGGCGTTGGCGGTTGGACGTGGGAAAGTTATACACAGCAAGGGCGACCCGCATACAGGTTCCAAGTAACGGGCGTAACGTCGTTATCAGTTGGGGCGGTATATACCAACAACGGGAATACGTTTACCGTTATGGAGGTCAATGTTACAGGCGGTACGGGTAATATCCTTTGTTCTGTTACAGCGTTGACGCCCGCACCGTCCGCAAGTGGTACGCTAACCAAGTCAAGCGGAACCGGGGACGCAACGATTACTTATACAAGTGTTGCGCGGGATACGCAAAACCCGCTTTGGGATTGGGATAACAACAAAATGTCGTTCATACCTTACGCCAACGCCGTTGCCGGGGGTAAAATAGACGTTGTTTATACGCTGTTATCGTGGAACGAACAAACGCCCGGTCGTACTGATTTTACAAACGTGTTGAACCAAATAAAAATATTTGCCGACACGTTACACGCCGAGTTCCCAAACGCCAAATTAAAAATTATGGGGGTTCAGGTTCCGAGCGTCCGGGGCGGTATGGGTGCGAATTATGGCGCAACCGGAACGTCTTACGCCGACGGTTACGGTATGGTTGTTACGGCATTGAACCAAAACGACGCATACCAAGAATTTGCGAACCGCCCGGAATATTCCGGTTTTGTGGAGTTTGTGAACGTATCTGCCGAGTTCGACACCGAATATAATATGCCGCACGCCGAACGTGCCGTTAATACCCGAAATACCGAGGTTACTGAATGGGTCGATACGAACGGCGTACACCCCAACAACAACGGGTATTTATCAATTGGCGATGTTTGTTACCGCAATTTCGTTGCGAATTTTTGCCAATAACCATTAACCAAAGGGAGGACGGGAAACCGCCCGCCCTATTTCATTTATGAATATGCAAGAACGTAACATTATCAACGGAACAACCACGGCGGTTGACAACCGCACGGAATTTATGTTGTGCGAGATTATAAAGCAATAACCAAAACGGGGGCGGTTTACCGCCGCCCCTTAACTCTTTATTTATGGACGATATGGATAAAATTTTTAGTTGGGAACAATGGCGTATGATATTCGCCACGACCGCAAGCCCGTTACTTGCATATCTGACCCCGACGGCGGGGTTTATGTATGCGTTAGTTATTATGTTTGCGTTCAACATTTGGGCGGGAATGAGGGCGGACGGCGTGGCGATAAGGAATTGCAAACGCTTTTCGTTCCATAAGTTTAAGAACGCATTGGCGGAATTGCTTTTGTACGTCGTTATTATACACGTCATTTATTCCGTTATGTTGCAATGTGGTGACGACGGGGCGGCAATGATTGTTATTAAGTCGCTTACATACGTGTTCATGTATGTATATTTGCAAAATGCGTTTCGCAACTTAATTAAGGCATACCCGAAGAAAATAGCCTTACGGATAATATACCATGTTATCCGGTTGGAATTTACACGGGCGTTGCCGTCTTATTGGCAACCAATAATCGAGCGTTTCCAAAAGGAAACCGATGACGATATTATTAACGATAAAGAAAAGGAGGTAAGAAAATGAAACCTATTGTTATTTTAGACAACGGACACGGCGAAGAAACCGCCGGGAAACGTTCCCCGGTTTGGGGCGACGGTTCACAATTGTTAGAATGGGAGTTTAACCGTGATATTGTACGCCGTATTGCGGCGATGTTGAAAGCGGAGGGAATAAAGTTTGAAATTTTGGTACCGGAGGACAACGACGTATCATTACCGGAACGTTGCCGACGTGCAAACGTTATCCATGCAGATTGCGGCAACAACGCCGTTTTGTTTAGCGTTCACGGGAACGCCGGAGGCGGCACCGGGTGGGAATGTTATACAAGCGTAGGACAAACGAAAGCGGATGCAATCGCAACCGTTCTTTGTAAGGAGGCGGAAAAAGAGTTTGCCCCGGATGGTTGGAAAATGCGTTTTGATTATGTGGACGGCGACCCGGACAAAGAAAGCCAATTTTATATTCTGAAACATACTGTTTGCCCGGCGGTATTATCTGAAAATTTCTTTTTTGATAATGAAAAGGATTGCCGTTTTATGATGAGCGACGACGGAAAAGAAAGGATTGCAAAGGTACATTTTGAAGCAATAAAGAAAATTGTATGAAAAAGTATTTGATTTGGGCGGCAATTGCGATGGTAGTTGCCGCCGTTGCAACAATATGGGTGCAACGAACGAAAATTGAAAAATTGACGGACGAACGGAACAGATACCGGGGAAATACAGAAACATTGTTGCAGGACGTCGAAACGTACAAAACAAAGGATAGTTTGAACGCCGCAAAGGTTGGGAATTTGGAGTTAAAATTATCCGAATATAAAAAGTACCGGGCGGACGATGCGGCGTTAATCAAATCGTTGCAGACAAAAAACCGGGATTTACAAAGGGTTACGACGGCGCAAATGGAAACGATTAACGAATTGCGGGCGAACGTCCGGGATAGTATTGTATATTTGCCCGGCGATACGGTTACGACTGTATTACGTTGTATTGAGTATTCCGACAAATGGGTTGATTTTGACGGATGTATTAAAAATAATACGTTTTCGGGCAAAATTATAACACGGGATAGCCTTTTAATAACGGAAACTGTGCAATATAAGCGTTTTCTTAATTTTTTATGGAAAACAAAACGGATAAAAAACCGTGAATTTGATATTGTTTCAAAAAATCCAAATTCAAAAATTACCGGATTTGAAGTTATAACCATAGAGAAATAACTATCTTTGCACAAACGGGGATAGGTTGGAGTAGCTACCAACCGAAAAGGGCAAAAGCCAACAGCCCGTTCCCGTTTCTTTTAAATGTTGGCTTACTTATAAAGTTGGCAAATATGGAAATATGGAAAGATTTAACCGGGTATATAGGAATATACCAAGTTAGTAACAACGGGCGAATAAAATCATTATCCCGTAAAATAGTAAGAAAGAACGGGCAAATTGCCATAGTTAAAGAGAAAATATTAAAATCTAAAAAAGACCGTTACGGATATTTTTTTATTGTATTAAGCAATAACAACATAAGGAAAACAATATTAGTTCATCGTTTAGTTGCGGCGGCTTTCATTCCGAACCCGGACAATTTGCCGGAAATTGACCATATCGACGGCGACCGGATAAATAACCAAGTAAATAATTTACGTTGGTGTACACGCAAACAAAATTCCAATAATCCAATATCAATTGAGCGTTACCGAAAAGCCGGAATAATTCAAAAGCCATATAAACAACTGCAAATTCCAGTTCAGCAATTAAAGGACGGTTTTTTGATTGGTTCCTATTCAAGTATAAGAGAGGCGGAACGAGCAACGGGGATAGCGCATACAAGTATAAGCCGAGTAATACGGGGAACATTAAACACGGCGGGCGGCTATAAATGGAAATATAAAGAGTAATAACAGGGGGGGGGATTGTAACCAAGCGTTGCAACCCCGTTTTTGTTTTTGCCCGTTTTTAGCCCCGTATTTCGATTATTTTGTTTGAATGGATAAAGTACCCACCCCGGCAAATAAAGTGGCTTAAAATGAAAATTCGCCAAAAATAACTTTGCGGGGAGCCAAAAGAACCGTTTTTTGTCCGCAAATCGAAAATAAAAGAAAATTCTTTTGGTAGTTAAAATAAAATGCCCTATCTTTGTGCCATGTTAATAAAACGACCGGGCGTTTTCTCGGCAACAAAAAGAGCGATACAATGAAGCCAGAAGATATTTACAACGGTTTGGAATATACAACAAAAGAGATTAACCGTACTTTCAAAATCAAAGTAAACGGATTGTTCAACGGCAAAAAGATTAACACGTTGGTTGGCGTTTCCGGTTTGATTAAGTTAGTAGGCGTTGAAATGGCGAACAAATTATTGCGCCGTGCTTTCCGTTGTGTCAAAGACGCCGAACATTGTAAGTTGCGCCGGGGTTTGAAAATATCCTTTTATTATTACTAATCCGACCGGGCGGGTTCCCGGGGAAAAATAAAATTAGAACATTATGAGAACAAAATTTGTTGAAACTGAAAGCAGATACCAAGCAAAGAAACTATGTCCATGGGCGGAAAAGGTTACAAAGGTATGCGGAGGATATATGTGCTTTGAATCTTATTATGATTATCAAATTTGGAAAAATCAAAAGTAATAAACAGCCGGATAAACCCCGGCACAATCCAAAGTAATATGAAATTAGATGATTTAGATATTAAGATAAAAAACAAATTATTGGAACAGCGCAAAGAACTTTGTTCAAAATGGAAACAAAACAGCGCATACGACATTTGTTTTACTAATACAGACGGAACACGTTATTTCAAAGCAAAGCGGGTTGTTCTATCATGGAATGACGACAAAGGGCATTATATGCCATTCGGGGGCGGTACGTATTGGCAAATAAGATATGGTAAAATAAAATGGGCAACCGGGAAAAATCCCATTGGCGGTACGGTTTATGTATGGGTTCAATCACGGGAAACATTTTCAAAATCTGCAAATGGTACGGTTATACCAAATGAAGTAAAGACAAAGAAAGAAGTTTTGGAAATAGCAAAGCAAATTGGAACGTTGGTAATGTAAGACAGCCGGGCAAAACGCCCGGTTTTATTTTTGCCCAAAATTAGCCCCGTCACGGCGTTTTTATTTCAAAATGGATAAATTACACATTTCGCCCGAAAAAGTGGCTTAAATCGAAAATTCGACCAAAATAACTATCTTTTGAACCAAAAACAGAATTTTTTGCCATTTTCCGATAAAATAAAAAGAAATTCTTTTGGTAATTAAAATAAAGGTTGTATATTTGCATCATCAAACAAGAACGACCGGCGTCAATGTTGGACGGATTGCCCGGAAACGGAACGTTACCCGTTTAGTTATGACGGGGCAGATTTCGACCAATGGGGAGATTGCGAATTTGGAATACATGATTAAAACGAGAATATGGAAAGCGTAATTATTGAGGAAATGCGGGCGTTCTTACGATTGGATTTGCCCGACATACAAAGACAATATTTTACCGATACAATCGCCGTCGCAAAACGTGTTGAGGTCGTAAAAGCGGCGGACGTATTCGATGAATGGGAAATTGAATTGATACGCCGGACGGTTCGCCCGGTAGTCAAAGAGTGTTATAAAAATGCGCATTTGCTGACGTTGTTATTTCCCGACCGGGTGCAATACGTTGAGGCAAAACGAACGCATTTATACCAATCGACCACGCATTTAACCGGGTAGGGGACAAATATATTGACATTACGTTTGAGTTCGCATTGGAGTTAGACCCAACGCAATACGAATATGTAGCGTTTGGGGAATATCCGGCGGGCGTTATTGAGGAAATAGCCAGACAAACGGGATATTATGGCGATATATACCGATTTTGTTATTGTGCGGCGCAAATGGCGTTGGAAAAGATGAACCCCCGGACGTAACAGATACGCCGGGGGTCGGTACGCAGTAACCGAGAGCGATTTTTGGTAATGCGGTATTGCAAAGGTAGGTTAAAAATCGGATATTCCACGCACCCGGCAAAAATGATTTCACGAAACAAAGATTATATTTTTGGTAATTAAAAAATTCTTTCTACCTTTGCAGAACAAAAGATTAACAGCCTACCCGGAGGGATACCGGGAAATGATATGAAAATAAAAGAAAGTGAGCAATTAAAGATGTTGGCGACCGAAAGCGGAAAAACAGCCAACCAAGTATCCGAAACAATTGTTACGGAGTTAATCAACAAACAGATTATCGAGGACATAAGCGACAATTGGGGGTTCCCGGTCGCCGATTGTTACGAACGGGATGTTACCGTTGTGGAAATGGTGGACGTTATCCGGGCAATTGGTATTTCCCCGGTTCGTTCCGTCCATTTGGACGCCCTGTTGGAATGTGTATTGATTGGCGACGATGATTGCCCGGAGTGTGGCGGGGAAATGGAAGTTACAGACGGCGAGTATAGACGTATCGGAGGCGACGGATATTTGACCCCGCCGGAATATAGCCCGATTTGGGAGGAAAAAACGTGCCGCAATTGCGGATACAAAGAGAGCAACGAACCAAGTTATTAACAAAAAAATTTAAGTTATGGGATTAAGATTGAGAGTAAACGAAGCAATCGCCCGTTCCGAGGCGAACGGGAAAAAGGTTTTGAAAAAAGACATTGCCGCCCGTCTTTTTGAGGGCGCAAGCGAGAGCGCACAACAGGTTAATATGACGAATTTATGTAACGGCACGACCAAACGGATTGTCCCGGAATGGGTCGTTATTATTTGCGAAATGTTGGATTGTTCGGCGGATTACTTGTTTGGCATGGAGGGCGGAAACAATGAAAAGTAAGTTTATCGAATGGTTGGAAGCAGCCGCCGAAACCATGTTTTCCGGGTTATTTCAAGCGAAAGCCCTAATTGTTACGTTTGGCGCATTGGGGTTATGTTGTTTGATTGGCGCATTTTGGAACCCGTGGCAATTGTTATTGGCGGCAATGTGCGCCGCAATGGTATTATGTGGAATTTCAGAATATAAAAAGTACAAGTAATGAGAGCAAAGAGCGATAAACCGGGCGACCCGGTAAAAGAGGTTGCGGGAACCGTCGGCAATGTTGCCCCGGATATGTTCCCGGAAATTAACGAGGAACAACAAACAATTATTCCCCCGTTCGTTGAGGTTCAACCGGAACAACCAACCGGAGTGTTTGAGATAATACCGGGCATGACGGTTGAGGAAATGACGGCAATGTTTTTCGACGAAAAAACATTGATTGAACCCCCGTATAAGGTTTGGCAGTTAAACAGCAAGGGACACCGATATTATTACCGATATGACGACGCCGGGAACCCGGAGTTTTTCCCGTCGGTTACAACCATATTGTCCCAAACATTACCCAAAGCCCCGCACCTTATAAATTGGATTGCGAACAAAGGCATTGAGGAAGCCGAGCGATACAAAGGCGAACGGGCGGCGTATGGAACGTTTATGCACGCCGCATTTGAGGAATTATTGATTAACCGGGCGTATGATTTGGACGGGCTGAAAGGCAAACTAAAAGAATACATTGAGGTTTACCGATTGCCGGACGACTTTATTTATTACGCTGACGATTTGAAAAAGGACGTATTGGCATTTGCGCAATTCGTGTTGGATTATGATGTACGACCGTTAGCCGTTGAAATTGCGTTGGTACACCCGTATTACAAGTACGCCGGAATGATTGATTGCCCGTGTACCATGCGGGCAAAGATTGGAAGCGACGACCGGATTAACGCAATTGTCGATTTCAAAAGCGGGCGCAAAGGCTTTTACGAGGAAAGCGAAATACAATTGGGAATGTACCGGGATATGTGGAACGTCAATTTTGAGCAATTCCCCGTTACCCGTATTTTCAATTTCAGCCCGAAAGATTGGCGCAAAAAACCGTCGTACAATCTGAAAGAGCAAACCGAAAGCCCCAATATACGCAAAATCCCCTATCTGTTGGAGATTGCCGCCATTGAGGACGAAAAGCGGGATAATACGTTTACGGCGGTTAATGGTATGGTTGTTTTGGACGATAACCCGGATTTGTCCCAAAATGTAATATCGTTGTCTTTGGCGGAATTGATTAAGACGAAAGCCCCGGCGGAAAAGAAAAAGCCGGAACCCGAAAAAGCCGTTACCGTTGGGGATTTGAAACCGGAACCGGAACAAAAAAAGCAAATGACGTGTTCAGAATTTGAGGTTACAATAAACGATGCTGCCCCATATTCTTTGTGGGAAGTAACAGATATTGCAAAAGTAAACGGCGTTGAATTGGTTGAAAAGGGTTTGAATTTAGACCAACACAGATGGTACAGCATAGCAACCAATATTTACAAATGTTCTGACGGTTATGTAAAAGTTACCGGGGCGTATCAAAGTTTTTCAGAGTCGCAAACGTGGGAGGATATAAACGTATTTTCAGAAGCGGAAAAATTGCAGGGAAAAGAATTGCAAGCGTTTGAATTGAGAATGAAAGCGTATGAAATAGAAAACGCCCCGGAACAACAGCCGGAACCCGAACCACAGCCGGAACCGGAGATTAAGAAAACAAAGATTGTGAAACGCACCGGGAAAACGGCAAAGGAGGCGGAAAAGAAGCCCGTCAAGGAAAAGAAAACCGCAAAACGTACAATTACACCAAAAAAAGAAAAAGTGGCTAAAATCGAAGAAAAACAGCCTAAAAAGCCGGAACCCGTGACAAAGAAAGATTTGTTGAATACTGAAATTGATATTTGATTATGAAAGGACGTATAAACATAAACAGACCAACCACCGGCATACAACGTGTTGTTTTGCCACGTGTGGGGTTTATCAAAGTAGGGTACAAGGAAAAGGCGGCAAACGGCAAAGAATACCCAAAAAGCGTTGATTATTTTATACCAACCGGAAAGTATGCAGGATTGTTTACGAAAGCATACGGCGAGAAACCGCAAACAATACAGATTGTTTTCCCGGACGACGCCCCGGAAAAGGTTTGCAATGAAATGTACGAATACCGGGACGACGACGGGCGACGCATAGCATACGGCGACGGGGAAACGTTCTTTGTATGGAACGGAAAACAATATTGTCAATATAGTACAAAGGATTATCCCAATTTGATGGCGGGGGTTGCGGAAAAGCACCCCAACCGTGCCGTATTAAACGGCGGCGACGGATGGATTGTAACGTTAACCGTAACTTTCATTATTCCGTTGGTGCGTGGCGTTGGCGGAGTTTGGCAGTTTACGACAAAGGGGACAGCGTCAACAATACCCAATATCCGTGATACATTCGACGCAATATTGCAAGAAAAGGGATTTGTAAAAGGAATTATCTTTGATATGAATGTACAATTTGCAGTTTCTCAAAAGCCCGGCGACCATTCCCGTTATCCGGTTGTTACGATTGTTCCAAACGAAAGTGAGGGAAATTTGTTTGCGGTAAAAGAAGCATTTAAGCCCGTACAGTTGTTGGAATAAAAAAAAAGTATTATATTTGTGGCGTAAAACAATCGACCGTTACCGATTGAAAGATATTTGCTAATTAGCTACAAAGCCCCTTTTAGATGTGTAACGGCTCTAATTGGGGCTTTTCTTTTTTAATTATGACTTACAATATTTTGATTGACCAAAGATTCGCCGTTGCAAATGAACTGACTATTGTTCAAACAACAACGCTTGCAGCGTGTATGACATTGCCAACGTGGACTAATACAATTACGGTTGATGGCATTGTTTGGTATCAATATTCAGAAACAAAAATGGTAGATGATTTTCCGTTGCTTTTTTCAATCCCTAAAAGAGTTTACAAAAACATTAAAGAACTTGCAGACAGAGGATTTATTGAGTTGAGTTCTTTTGGGAAAACAAAGTATCTAAGATTTACAGAAAAATGTAAAACATGGAACAGAAGCGAAACGGACTTTAATCAGTCCGAAAACGGACTACAAAACTATAATATTAATATACAGCAGTCCGAAAACGGACTAAACAACAGTCCGAAAACGGACTTTAATCAGTCCGAAAACGGACTACAAGACTATAATATTAATAATAATAATATTAATAATACTATGAAGAAAGAGGCTAAAGCCTCAAAAGAAAATCCAAACGGATTTTCACAAGACAATTTTTCAAACGAAGAAAAAACAGTTAAAGCAAGTATTGTTTATGGGTTTACCCCGGAATTGTTGGACGTCAGAAAACAAGTAATTGATAAAGTTGATAATTACTTTGCAAAACTTGTATTCCCATTTGATAGCGATGAATTTAAACGGAACTTTTATATTTTGATGTGTCAACCGAAATGGAGAACGTCGCAAAAGAGTTTTTCAGCGATACAAGCAAACTTAAATGGTTTGAGTAAATACCCGGAAGAATTTGCGCTGATTCTGATAAAAGAAAGCATTTCAAAAGGTTGGGCGGCGTTAGAATATGATTCAACCCCCGAAAAATACGAAAAATGGGAAAAAATGAAACGTTCCGTAAAGACAGAGCAGCAAAGCAGCAAAGAAATTGCGGATATGATGAAGTATTTAAACAATGATTTTGATTGATATGGGAGCAATTGAAAAAAAAGAAAATACGGCGTTAGAAATATATAATACCAAGCCCGGAACAAAAGCCATTGAAGTACGCCGTAGAATGGTGCAATTGCCGGAGGTTGCCAAAGCATTAAACCCAGTTGAAAAATATGTTTTCGCAGCGTCAACAAAAACACCAATTGCGGAAATTGACGATGCAAAATTAGGTGAAAATCTTTCGTTACTGTTTAAGCGTATAGCAATAGACGTTGGTTATATAATACCACAGAATGAAAATGATTGGAATTATATACAATCCCGGTTGTTGGATATTCTGAAACGTTATTACTCAGATATGACGTTGGCTGATATTAAGATGGCTTTTGAATTGGCGACGACCGGAGAGTTAGACGAATATTTGCCGAAAGATAAACAAGGGAATCCGGACAAAAACCATTATCAACAGTTCAACGCCGATTACTTTGCAAAGATTCTGAAAGCATACAAGCAAAAGCAGACAGATGTAATTGACAAAGCATACAAAGCTATACCGGAAAAAAACAATGAAATTTCGCCGGAGCAAATCCGGAGATTTGAGATACAAAGACAATGGCGGAACCGTTATATTTTCCTTTGCTACAAATACACCGGGAAATTAATATTGGGGCTAACTGATGATATGTTTTTGTATGAATGGTTGCAAAAATGCGGGTTAGCTGATGATGTACAAGTTAAAGAGGACGACCGCAAAGAAGCGTTTGCCCGGTATATGCAGCGTGTAGCCCGTGGAATGATAAACCAATATACAGCGTTTCAAGTTCGCCGAAAAGGAACCGAAAGCCCGGAAATTGATTTTACGGCGTTTGAGGTTGCCCGGAAAAAAGAGATTATAAAAGCATTTGACCGGATGATTGCCGAGGAAATGCAAGTTGATAACTACATGAAGTTTTGGATATGACATTAAAAGTATTTACAGCATTTAGCGGTTATGATAGTCAATGTATGGCATTAGATAGAATGAAAATTAATTATGAATTGGTAGGATGGTCGGAAATAGATAAATATGCGATCATGGCACATAATGCAATTTATCCACAATATAAGGATAGAAATTTTGGCGATATATCAAAAATAGATTGGGAAAATGTTCCCGATTTTGACTTGTTTACATATTCTTTCCCATGTACTGACATATCAAGCGCAGGGCAACAAAAAGGATTGGAAGAGGGAAGCGGAACAAGAAGCGGGCTTTTATGGGAATGTAAAAAGGCTATTGAATTAAAACGCCCAAAATATCTATTAATGGAAAATGTAAAAGCATTAACACAGAAAAAGTTTTTGCCATATTTGCATAAATGGCACTCTTTTTTAACGGAAATGGGATATACTAATTTTACTCAAATACTAAATTCAAAAAATTTTGGAGTTCCTCAAAATAGAGAACGTGTATTTATGGTTAGTATATTGGGGGATGCGTGGTTTGATTTCCCTAAACCTTTTCAGTCTGATAAAAAATTAAAAGATTTATTGGATGAAAATGTTGATGATAGATATTATTTAAGCCAACGTTGTTTGTCGCCGTTTATAAGAAAAAATGAGATACAAAGAGAAAAAGGGAATGGATTTACATTTAAGCCCACAAATGGGGATTGTATAGCAA
>OJQV01000216.1_pt1 | contig 49634 bp, 41 predicted proteins | sample 1598821 | NCBI WGS metagenome assembly OJQV01 (sample SAMN03922509, study PRJEB24848) | human gut metagenome | isolation source: stool sample | host: Homo sapiens | place: Germany | collected 2011-11 | reverse complement strand
GCAAAAAAATATGATTATAGAACAAACCGAAGATGGTATCCCCACTCTCTATTTGCCGAGAATGGACGAACATTACCACTCCACCAAAGGGGCTTTGGCGGAAGCTCGGCATGTATACATCGACTCTGCATTGCGAGCTTCTGGGAAAAAAGAAATCAATGTCCTTGAAATAGGTTTCGGAACCGGATTAAACACATTTCTTACATTTCTCGAATCACAGGAAAAAGGATTAAGGATAAATTATACCACCTTCGAACTATATCCTCTCTCCCCCGACATAACCGAAAAATTGAACTACCCGGCGCTCATAGCCCCAAGCTCAGAATCGATATTTGCTCTTTTACATCAATGCGAATGGAATCAAAAGATCGCTATATCACCCTTGTTTACCTTATACAAAAGCCATGCCGACCTCACCCGAACCTCTCTCGAAGGAATATACGACGTGGTTTATTTCGATGCGTTCGCTCCCGAAAAGCAACCCGAAATGTGGGACGAAAAAATTTTCCGGGAGATTTTCAGTCACTTGTCTCCGGGTGGTATTCTGAGCACCTACTGTGCGAAAGGGGAAATAAGAAGAAGGCTTCAATCTGTCGGGTTTACGGTAGAACGGTTACCCGGCCCGCCGAACGGTAAACGGGAAATTCTAAGAGCATCCAAAAGATAACTCTGTCAATAGTAGATTGCATCGGCTACCGAGGCACTCAATTTCCTACCGACTCGCTGTAACAAGATATAATAGTATTCATCGGTTTCATCGAACGAAGCCACAGACAAGCCTATCTCCGTAAACTGGGCGACTTGTTCCGCTACCGGTAATAAATTTCGGGCAAAAACTTTATCCGATATACGTTTGTGCATTTCATTTAATTGTTCCCGACTTTGGGAATGGGCAATCAACAATCTACCACCACAATACAGATTATCGGTTACCAAGCGGGCAATCGTATCTACCGGATAACGAAAATGAGGGAACACCGAATACAGCAAAATAGCATTGAAACGTCCACCCAAACGATCCCGCTCCACATCGGCCCGGACAAAGCTAACTCCTGCATTGGGAAAACGCAAAGAAGCCTCCCTCAGCATCTTTTCAGAACTGTCCACAGCCACAATAGGAGCATAGTGCCCTACCTGTTCCCGGATAAAAGGTATCATAACTCCCGTTCCCGTACCTATGTCGAGAACCGTATCGCCTTGTTTCAATTGTAAAACAGACAGCACTTTTTCTATCCTCCCGGTATCATACCGACAAGTTTTATTCCACACCCCGGCCATCTCATCAAAAAAATTCATTTCTCCTCCTTTCTCTCAAAACAAGCCAACAAATACTCGCACCACTCATCCATGCCCATACCCCGGGTCGCCGAAATTTCAAAAAAACACAACTGAGGATTTATTTTCAAGGCATTATCTTTCAATCGGGCGACATCGCTATCCACATAAGGCAACAAATCTATTTTGTTGATTATACAAATATCAGCACCGGCAAACATATAGGGATACTTCAACGGCTTATCGTCTCCCTCGGTCACACTGAGAAGAACGACTCGGAGATTTTCGCCCAAGTCAAACATGGCCGGACACACCAAATTGCCTACATTCTCTATAAACAACAACGTATCTTTCACGGCCAATTCATCGAACGCCGACGATACCATACGGGCATCGAGGTGACAACCATTGTGTGTATTGATTTGTATGGCTGGAATACCCAAATTCCTAATACGTCCGGCATCATTGTCGGTATGCTGGTCTCCCTCTATTACGGCAATCTTATGAAAATCTCTTCCACCCAGCCGTTTAATAGTGCTTTCGAGTAAAGTCGTTTTACCCGATCCCGGCGAACTAACCAAATTTATCGCCCAACAACCTGTTGTATTCCATATATTTCTATTCTGCCCGGCAATCCTATTATTCTCACTTAAAATATCTTGTTCTACGGCAATATCAACCGTTTTCCCATGTCCGTGAGCAATTCCCAGACGATGCATTTCTTCATGGCTCATCTCCTGATGGCCACAACCGCAAGTCGTACACATATCTTTTTAATTTTAATATTATTACTTATCTGTTTCTACAATCAGTGAGGTAAGACGAAACTCTTGTCCCGAAACCAACCGTGTTTTATAGCTTCCGCATTTCGGGCACGAGGCATATAACGAAACCGGTGAAAACGACTCACCGCAAACACCGCAAACCGCCAACGGTTTCACCCGATCGACCATTACCCGAGCACCGGCAAACGCACTTCTCTCCAAAACCATATTCAATGAAAATAAAAAAGCATCATTATCCACACCCGATAAATCGCCAATAGTTATCTCGATGCATCGAACCGAACCACCACCATGTAGTGCCAGCTCTTTTTCCACCAGCTCCACCACGCTACAAGCCAACGACAACTCGTGCATGCCTCTTATCATTATGGTTCATCGATTGTTCTATCCATGCAGCTGTTACGGCCATTTGTCCCACGGCAATACCGGCATCGTTACAAGGGACGGAAGCAGGCAAATAGGGTTGTAACCCCAACTGTCTCAACATGGGCATCAAAATATCGACCAACAACTTATTTTGGAAAACACCCCCGCACAGGACGACTCTCGACAACTTTTGCCGGACAGCCTGTTTCGCCAATTCAACGCACCACATAGCCGCATAGGTTCGATGAAAAGCCGAAGCTATCTCAGAGCGGGGAACTCCTTTCTGTAAATCGTTCAAAACAGCCTTCACCAACCACGAAAAATCGAGAGGATTATCTTTGTCGAAAGGATAAATTTTCAAGATAGAACGGTCGGCTACCTGTTCCAACTTTTGAGGAGCTTCCGATCGATATCGATTGAAATCCGCTATACCCAATAGAGAAGCGACTGCATCGAACAGCCGGCCTGCCCCGGAACTTAACGGAGTATTGATACGACGGGCAATCATACGACTCACCAATTTAATACGGTCCTCTCCTACCCGTTTTACGAAATTGTCGGGTAAAGGCATATTCTCTCCATACAACGAGTACAACAGCGATACGGCCATTCTCCACGGTTCACGAGCGGCAATATCGCCTCCCGGCATCGGCAAATAAAGATGGTGCGATAACCTCCTATATTCCGTACGAGAGCACCGGATCAGTTCTCCGCCCCAAATCGTGCAATCATCGCCATAACCGGTTCCGTCGAGACATAACGCCAATACATCGCCGGTGAGCGCATATTCGGCCATTACAGCTACGGCATGGGCATGGTGATGTTGTACCCGATATACAGGTATATGCCTCTCGGCTGCATATCGTTCACCCCATGCCGTAGCGAAATAGTCGGGATGCAGGTCACAGACCACACACCTCGGTTCGAATCGAAACATTCGAGAAAAATGAGAAATCGATTCTTCAAAAAAAGAAAGGTTTTCCCGGCAAGACAACTCGCCTATATATTGACCCAATAAAATATCTTCTTTTTTCCCTATCGCAAAGCAGGAAACCTGTTCGGCCCCGACAGCCAATATTCCTTCGGTAGCCTGCACGTTGCGTAATGGCTCGGGAGTATATCCCCGTGACCTTCGTATGGGACGACAAACTCCGTCATATTCCTGTACGACAGAATCATCGACCCGGTTGTAAATATCCCGATTGTACGAAACGACCGAATCGACTTTGGAATCAAACAAATCATGAGCCTCCTCATCTGCTATGACGATAGGACGTCCCCCCATATTCCCACTGGTTACCACGATTCGTCTCAATTCGGGAGCTTCTGTAAACAAATCATAATGTATCGCCATATAAGGCAATAGAACTCCCAAAGACCGATATCCCTCATTCAGCCACGGCGCATTATGCACTTTCTCCTCCGCCAGCACGATAGGCCGCCTCCACGAGTTCAACGCTTTTCGCTCCTCATCGGAAAGATTCAAATCGACCATTACCTCCCGTTCGTCCCGATACATGACAGCCAAAGGCTTGGCATAACGACCTTTCAACTCCCGTATTCGGGCGACAGCCTGCTCATTATCGGCATCGCAGATGAGGTTGTAACCGCCCAAACTTTTCAAAGCGACGACACCTCCATTCGACAATACATCGGATATTCGCGAAACTATACGGATATAAACCGTATCCTCATTCCCTTCGGAATCCCGCAGCGTATAATGCGGGCCACATTCGTTACAAGCGATGGGTTGTGCATGGAAACGGCGATCATTTACATCGGCATACTCCTCCCGACACGTATCGCACATACCAAAAGAGCTCATAGTCGTAACGGCTCTATCGTAAGGTAATTTTTCGATAATGGAAAAACGAGGCCCGCAATGCGTACAATTGATAAAGGGATACCCCATGCGATGCAACTGATGTTTCCGGTCTTTCAAACAATCGGAGCAAATAGCTATATCGGGGCTTATACGTGTGATTTCGTCGCCAGAACTACGGCTGGGAGCAATATCGAAACTTTCATATTTTTTCGAGACACGGCATTGTACTGTTTCTATATGTTCGATAGAAGCGACCTCCGGAACCGATTTTATCAAAGCCTTCAAGAATTTCTCCTTTTGAATACAGGTAGATTGCAACACGATAAGAACTCCGTCATTGCTATTATCCACGTACCCACGTAATCCCATCTCATTAGCCAAGCGGTATACATAAGGACGGAATCCTACTCCTTGCACAAGACCTCTGACATGTATGTGATATTGATTCATCTGCAAAAGTTTTTTCAGATTTCTTTCTAAACAATACAATTGTAAAAGTTGTTCATTATCCGTACCAAAACTATTACTCAAACTATGTGCTTAGCTATTCCCGGAAAAATTCTCGATATAGATACTTCCTGTTCCCTGCGTATGGCGACAGTCGATTTCGGCGGTATACATAAATCCATCTGCATACAATATGTCGACGCGGAGCCCGGCGATTTCATCTTGGCTCACGCCGGCATGGCGATAACCCGTCTCGATAGTGAAGAAGCAGAAGCTACATTAGAGGATTTCAGGATTCTCGCAGATAATCTTAATCCCGACAACCATGTGGTATGAAAAACAATTCAGGGATAACGGTAATCTTACGACATTACTTCAAGCAATCCGACAAATAGCTACGTTCCCGATACGAATCATGGAAGTATGCGGGGGACAAACCTATGCCTTGTCCCGGTATCGAATCGAAGAATTACTCCCCGACACGGTACAAATGATTCACGGGCCGGGATGCCCGGTATGCGTCACCCATGAAGATACCATATCGCAAGCTATCGAAATAGCTCGGAATCCCCAAACCATATTCTGTACCTTCGGAGACATGGTGCGTGTACCTGGGACAAAAGGAAGTTTACAACAACTCAAAGCCGAAGGAAAAGATATACGTATTGTCTATTCTCCTCTCGATACGTTACGGATAGCCAGTGAAAATCCCGAAAAACAAGTCGTCTTCTTCGCCATAGGATTCGAGACGACCACACCCCTATACACTTTGTTGTTGCAAGAAATCGTCTCCCGAAAAATAACCAATCTATCCTTGCTGACCTCCTTGTTCACCATACCCGCCGCCATATCGTTTTTAGCCCAAGACCCCGAATGTAAAATAGACGGACTGTTGGCAGCCGGACACGTATGCTCGATTACCGGGCTCCGAGAGTACGATGCTTTGGCCAAAAAATTGGAATTGCCCATCGCCGTAACCGGATTCGAACCGGCCGACTTATTATATGGCATTTATCAAGTTATACGGTTGAAAGCACAAGGTATCGACCGTACCATAAACGCTTACCGAAGAGCCGTACCTACACAAGGGAACAGAATGGCCCGACAAAAGACAGAACGTTTCTTCACACCCTATGACGCCTATTGGAGGGGATTGGGGAAGATACCCGTCAGCGGATTGAGACTACGCCCCGAATATGAACAATACGAAGCTCGAAATCGTTTTTTATGCAAAGTAAAACCGGACATTCAAGCCTCCGCATGTCGGGCAGGAGAAATCATGAAGGGGAAAATATCTCCCGAAAAGTGTCCCTTGTTCGGCAACCGTTGTACCCCCGATACCCCGTTAGGGGCATCTATGGTATCGTCGGAAGGAGCTTGCTCTGCTTTTTATCGTTACAGAACTAACTAAAAAACGAAATATGAATTTACCCGACTGTCCCACACCGACACAAAAATACGACCGAATCGTCATGGCCCACGGCGGAGGAGGACGAATGACAAGCCGTCTTATCGAAAAGATTTTCTATCCGGCCTTTCAAAACAAATGGCTCGAACAAGCTCATGACGGAGCGACATTGAATTTGCCTTCCGCCCGAATAGCTATCACAACCGACTCGTTCGTCGTAGACCCATTGTTCTTTCCCGGGGGAAACATCGGGGACTTGGCTATAAACGGGACCGTAAACGATTTACTGTGTTGCGGAGCCACTCCTCTCTATTTATCGGCAGGATTTATATTAGAAGAAGGCTTACCCATAGAGACATTGAAACAGATCGTACAAACCATGCGAAAAGCGGCCGGGAAAGCCGGTGTCTCTATCGTCACCGGAGACACCAAAGTCGTCGAACACGGCAAATGCGACAAGATTTTCATCAACACGACCGGAGTCGGGATCGTCCCCGAAAATATCGATATAGGACTTCACCGCATCAAGAAAGGAGATGCCGTAATCGTCACCGGCGATATCGGGAATCACGGAATCTGTATTCTCTCCACACGAGACAGTTTAGGTTTCGAGACCTCTATCCAAAGCGATACGGCGGCACTCACCCAAATCGTCTCTAATCTACTGGCCGGAGTTCCCGATGTACATATACTACGGGATCCCACACGCGGGGGATTATCGAGCACGCTAAACGAAATAGCCGAGGGTGCGAACGTAACCATCGCCATAGACGAGAACGAATTACCCATCAGCTCGTCGGTCAACGCCGCATGCGACCTGTTAGGCTTAGACCCTCTGTATGTCGCCAACGAAGGAATCATGCTTGTCTTTTTACCGGACGAGTATGCCGAACGGGCTCTACAAATCATTCGAAGTGACATACATGGGAAAAACGCACGGATAATAGGACATGTAACCGAAGACAGACACCCGGAAGTAATTCTAAAACTATCCTTAGGACAAACACGGATTCTCGATATGCTGAGCGGAGAACAATTACCGCGCATTTGCTGAAACCATAAATCGGAAAAAAACAATGGAAAAAGAACAAACTTTCTATCAGGAGCTGAAAGCCAAAGGATACACCCGTCGGCAATTCCTTAAATTCTGCGGTATCATGGGAGCTATGTTGGGCCTTCACCAAACCGGTATAGCCCAAGTTGTCAACGCACTTCAAACCAAGCCCCGCAAGCCGGTTCTTTGGTTTCACTTTCAAGAGTGTACTTGTTGCAGCGAATCATTCCTACGGTCGTCTCACCCGCTTGTCGGACAAATTTTGCTTGAAATGATTTCTCTCGACTATTCCGACACGCTCATGGCAGCCAGCGGTTTCCAAGCAGAAGAAGTCCGAACCCGTTCTATGAAAGAGAATTGGGGCAAATACATCATGATTGTGGAGGGTTCGATTCCACTGGGAAATCCGGGATACTGCACCATTGCCGGACATTCCGCTAAACAGGTATTCGACGAGGCTGCCCACGGAGCGAGTGCTATTATCGCATGGGGAAATTGCGCGTCCTCCGGTTGCATACAAGGAGCTTACCCAAACCCGACAGATACGAAACCCGTACATAAAATTATCTCTGGTAAACCGGTCATTAACGTTCAGGGCTGCCCTCCTATCGCCGACGTCATGGCCGGAGTTATCACTTACATATTGACTTTCGACCGGTTACCCGAATTGGATAATATGGGCAGACCCGTCTCTTTCTACGGACGGCGTATCCACGATACTTGTTATCGCCGTCCCGCCTACGATGCCGGACTGTTTGTCGAAGCCTTCGACGATGAAAATGCGAAAAAAGGATACTGCCTATATAAAATGGGTTGCAAAGGACCGAATACATTCAATTCGTGCGCAGTCATCAAATGGAACGAAGGGGTCAGTTACCCCATACAATCGGGGCACGGGTGCATTGGATGCGCCGAACCCGGATTCTGGGACGCAGAACCCATGTACCATCACCTCCCCGACATCAAAGGATTCGGCATCGAAGCGACGGCCGACCAAATAGGATTGGGACTGACAGCCGTAGCCGCTGCGGGAGTAACCGCACACGCCATCGTGACAAACATACAAAAAAGAAAACTCATTAAAAATCAGATGGACAACGACGATATCAATAAAGAAGAATTCGCCGTAGAAGAACATCAAATCGAACGGGAAGAAAAAAGACTCGACCAAAAAGCTCATAAACTGGAAAAAGATAAAGATAACCGATAAAAATTCGAATTATGACTAAACGAATTGTTGTAGACCCTATTACGAGAATCGAGGGCCACCTCCGCATGGAAGCCGATATAGAAAACGGTGTCATCACCGATGCTTTCAGTACCGGGACGATGATACGAGGAATCGAGATCATTGTCAAGGACCGCGATCCTCGCGACGTTTGGGCATACGTGGGCCGAGTATGCGGAGTCTGTACCTCCATACATTCGCTCTGTTCTGTCAGGGCAGTCGAAGATGCGCTACACATCGTCATTCCGCCGAATGCCGAGCAGGTGAGAAACCTCATGCAATCGGCCGTAACCATACAAGATCACGTTACACACTTCTATCAATTACAGGCTCTCGACTGGGTCGATGTCATGTCGGCCTTGAATGCCGACCCCAGAAAGGCTGCCGAAGTGGCGCAAAGCCTATCGGAATGGCCTAAAAACTCCATCGGTTATTTTGTCGAAATACAAAAGAAAATACGCACGTTTATAGAGACCAGCAAATTCAGTATTTTCTCCAACGGATATTGGGGACACCCGGCCTATAAACTTCCGCCGGAAGTGAATCTCGTGGCTTTGGCTCACTATCTCGAAGCGCTCGAAGTTCAAAAAGAAATCGTCAAAGTCCAAACCATTTTCGGAGGGAAAAATCCCCACCCCAATTTCTTGGTCGGGGGTATGGCCTGCGCCGTCAACATAAACGATCCCAATGCCCTCAACATGGAACGGTTGAATTATGTCGCTCAAATCATTGAACGTACGCAGACCTTCGTCCGCCAAGTCTACCTTCCAGATGTTCTGGCCATACTTTCCTATTACCCCGAATGGACGAAAATAGGCGGAGGGCTGCATAATTATATCGCCTATGGAGATTACCCTATGGGTAACTACGGGGAACTGTCAACCTATAAAAGTCCGAGGGGGATTGTCGTCGGTCGTGACTTATCGAAAGTCGTCGAATTCGATCCCTGGGCTATGGACGGGCTATTGGAATTTGTCAACAATTCGTGGTATTCCTATACGCAAGGCAAAGATGTGGGGCTTCACCCGTCGGTCGGCGAAACTCATCTGAACTACACGGGTGCTACGCCCCCCTATGAATACCTCGATAGAGACCAGCCTTACAGTTGGATCAAAACTCCCCGATACAAAGGTATGCCTATGGAAACAGGGCCATTGGCCCGTAACATCGTAGGACATGCATCGGGCAACGAAGCCTATAAAGAAATCACACAACGGTGTTTGAAGCAACTGAATGTCCCCTACGAAGCGATGTACTCCACAGCCGGGCGTACTTTGGCACGAGCTATCGAAGCAAATTTATTGGCAGACTGGCAAACCGAGTTTTACACGGCTTTACTGCAAAACATAAAGAACGGAGACTACCGTATGTTCAACGGTATAAAATGGGAACCCGACACTTGGCCGGAAGCAGCGCAAGGTGTAGGACTTACCGAAGCCCCGAGGGGTGCACTGGCCCACTATGTAGGCATTAAAGATAAAAAAGTCTTCAATTACCAAATGGTCGTTCCTACTACATGGAACGCCTCTCCTCGCGACACCAAAGGACAACATTCGGCTTTCGAGGCCTCTCTCATCGGGACTCCGGTCATCGATCCCCGACTGCCGCTCGAAATCATACGCACCATACACTCATTCGACCCCTGTATGGCATGTGCCGTACATCTATATGACGAAAACGGTGAACATATACACCGATGTGAAATGTTATAATATAAACCCCAAGCAGTTGAATATATGATAAGCCGGAAAAAATCTTTACGTGAAGTCTACGTGTGGGAACTCCCCGTACGCATATTCCATTGGGTCAACGCAACAGCTATCGTCGCACTATGCGTTACCGGATACATTATCGGCAACCCACCCGCTATACAACATGCCACTCCACCCGAAGCGAACTATTGGTTCGGTTGGGTACGGTTTATCCATTTCGCTGCCGCATTTGTTTTCATTCTCAACTTTATTGTTCGCCTGTATTGGGCTTTCGCCGGTAACTCGTTCGCCCGATGGAACAACTACCTCCCCCTCACCCGAAAACAGTGGAGGAGTATTTTCGATACCACCAAAGTCGATGTATTGTTGTTGTCGCCGAAACCGGTCTATGACATAGGACACAATAGCTTGGCTGCCTTTACATACTTCGGGGTCTTCGTCCTATTCATTATCCAAACCGTCACAGGACTAGCCATGTTCTGCGTGTCCACCAACAATGTTATGGAACCCTTTTTCACTTGGGTATTACTTAAATGCGGAGGGTTCTTCGTCGTAAGGCAAATACATCACATCGCCATGTGGGCATTCATTCTCTTTACGATTGCCCACATATATCTGGTATTTTACCACGACTATATCGAACGAAACGGAATAGCCTCCTCGATCATAGGAGGCTGGAAATTCGTTCGGGAGGATTTGGCGGAAGAGTACGAGACCGAACAAAAACAGCAACAACAACTTCAAAAACAAAAAGATGGAATCGCAAACGAAACAACCGAAAAATAATCCTACACCCGATAAGATACTCGTTTTGGGAATAGGAAACCTCGTACTCAACGACGAAGGCATAGGAATACACGTAGTCAATGCTCTAAACGAAATGGTGATACCACAAGGTGTGGACGTGCTCGACGGTGGAACCGGTGGCCTTGCCCTGTTGGAAACATTGCAAAGTTACCGGCAACTTATTCTCGTAGACGCAGCACTCGACAATAATCCGGTCGGGACGATTCGGCGATTATCGCCCAAATACTCCAAAGACTATCCACCCTTGCTAAGCGCACACGAAATAGGATTGAAAGAAATGATAGACGCCATGCTATTACTCGGACAAGCACCCCGTATCGAACTACTTGCCATCAGTGTGCGCAACTGTCATCACTTAGGCATGCAACTATCGCCCGAAGCAAGAAAAGCCATACCACAGGTATTGCAACTTATTTTTGAAATCATCAACGACCTGCAACACGATCGCTGCTTGATGGGAGCCGAGTAAAATCGCATATCCCGACTCGGCGAAATCAGAAATTTTATATTTCGTCGTAAACCGTCCCATCGTTATATCGGTCATTGTTACAGAACGATATATTTAAAACAGCTTCTAAAAAAGTATCGATTTTTGAATCGCCGATAGAAAAAATTGAGTAATTTGGCAACATAATTCGAAAAATTTAAATCATCACTTATGAAAACAAAAAATTCCTTTCTGCTTATTTTATGCTTGCTATTATTTTCTTCTTTACATGCCCAAAACGAACCTGTTAAGATATTGGCTATCGGAAACAGTTTTGCCGACGACGGAATCGAATACCTTGACGAAATCGCTATCTCGGCGGGAAAACACATTATCGTCGCCAACACTTATATCGGCGGGTGCTCTATCCAAAGACACCTCGATAACGCCCGGCACGACAAACACGATTACAAATACAGAAAAAATATAGATGGGAAATACACCGAAGAAAAAGGGAAGAGTCTATTGGAAGCCCTGAAAGACGAGGAATGGGACTACATTGTATTTCAACAAGCAAGCTCTTTTGCCGGACAATACAGCTCTTATTTCCCCGAATTGACAGAGCTCATGGAATATGTCAAGGAAAATGTAACTAATCCGAATGTAAAATACGCCATGCAACAAACTTGGGCTTATGCAAAAGACTCCAACCACCCCGGATTTTTCAGATACGGGAAAGACCAAAAAGCCATGTATGAAGATGTCGTATTTTCTTATGACAAAGCGGCTCAAAAACAAAACATATCGATCGTCATACCCACCGGAACAGCTATTCAGAACGGACGTAGCAGTAGCTTGGGTGATACATTCTGCCGTGACGGTTACCATCTGGATTTAAAATACGGCCGCTATACGGCTGCTTGTGCATGGTTCGAAACATTCTTCGGAGAATCTCCGATAGGCATTACCTATCGTCCCGAAGGAGTTACCGATGAACAAGCGTCGATAGCACAACATGCTGCTCATTTCGCCATACTCCGTCCTACTTCTGTAACCGATATGAGTAACTTTTAATACACGGTATCATGATTCAACATATTAAAAATATTACTATCCTCTTTTTTCTCCTACTCTCCTTATCGGTAAGTGCTTGTTCAAAAGATGATTTCACCCCTGCCTATCCCAAAAGCGAGGGTGTAACCCGTCTCGTTTCCTACAACGTAGGTGTTTTTGCCAAATATGCAAAAAGCGGTTACAAGATGACGGCTCGCATGATGAAAGAACTGGATGCCGATGCCGTCTGCATGCAAGAACTGGACAGTTGTACGACTCGTACCAAACACGTTTTCCAAGTGAAACGTTTTGCCGAACTCATGGGGTGGGAATATGTCTATGCCAAAGCCATGCCCTATCAAGGAGGATATTATGGTACAGGACTTGCCTGTAAAGATAAAATTCTGAAAAAATTTTCCATCGCTCTACCACAAGGCGGAGAACCTCGTACCGTAGCCGTAGCCGAGCTCGAAGACTACATTATAGCCTCTACTCACCTCGATTTGCAAAAAGAGACACAATTGGAAGAGGTAGAAGTCATCAACAAAACTTTTACCGAATTATATAAAGATTGCCCCAAACCGATATTCTTGTTAGGAGATATGAATGCCGAGCCAAACTCCGAGACTATTCAGATGCTCAAAACATGTTGGGACATTCTTTCGGTAGAAGGAAACACATACTCGTCTCATAATCCCAACAAATGTATCGACTTCATTCTACAATTGAAAAATGGTGTGAAATGCGAAGTCATCGAATCCAAAGTACCCACCGTATTCCATACGGGCGACGTAACCCAAGCATCGGACCACCTGCCTATTTACGTAGACGTGAAGATTCCAAAAAATTAATATTTCCTTTACTGAACAAACGCTCTCCCCGGCACGGTGCTGTCGGGGAAAGCGTTTTAGCCCGCCAATCGGTAAAAATGGTAGATATATCGGTAATTCATATAAGTGAGATACACAAAAATGACGTAATTTCGTATTGAACAAAAATGATCTATCCATTTTAAAGAAAGCCTTATGAACCGATTCATCGCTATTTTAGTTTCTTATAGCCTCGATATCGGCATACTGCGATTCACCAAATGAAAACCGAAAAAGAAAAGCAGCCGGGTAGTTCGTAATCTTACATGTATGAGACGTATGACACTATATATTCTATTAGGTATAATCATATCGATAACCATCGCAGGCATTGCCTTCCTGCACCAGCCGAGTTTCGGACGGTTACCGAAAGGAGAACGACTGGAACGTATCAAACGTTCACCTAACTATCGGGAAGGAGAATTTAGGAATATCGACACGACCATATTAATGACATCGCACAAAAGCCGACTATCCGGGATATGGAGTTTTCTGTTTCGCAAAGTAGAAGGATTACGCCCCGACGAACCCATTCCCGCCATAAAAACCGCTCTCCGTAAAATCCCGCTCGAAGAAAATGCTTTGGTATGGTTCGGACACTCGTCTTATCTATTGCAAGTCGATGAAAAACGTATATTGGTAGACCCGGTGTTCTGTATGGCTTCGCCCGTATCGTTCGTCAACAAACCTTTCCGAGGGACAGAAATCTATTCTCCCGACGACATGCCAGACATCGACTACCTCGTTATTTCCCACGACCATTGGGACCACTTGGACTATCATACGGTCAAACAATTGAAAGGCCGCATTGGGAAAGTAGTCTGTCCATTGGGTGTGGGCGAACACTTCGAACATTGGGGTTTCGATAAATCCCGAATCATAGAACTCGATTGGAAAGAGAGCGCAACACTCTCTCAGCAATTCATCATACACTGTCTGCCCAGCCGTCATTTCTCAGGCCGAGGACTCACTCCGAATCAAACCTTGTGGGCATCATTCTTGCTTGAAACACCCGACCGAAAAATTTTCATCGGAGGAGACGGCGGATACGGTTCCCACCTCAAACAAATAGGCGAACAATTCCCCGATATAGACTTGGCCATATTGGAAAATGGACAGTACAACGAGGATTGGAAATATATCCACACCATGCCCTCCTTATTAGAGCAGACGATAAAAGACCTCGGAGTTCACAGAGTCCTTACCGTACATCACTCTAAATACGCTCTCGCCCGTCATCGGTGGGACGAACCTTTGAAAAATGCCCGCAACTTGTCTCGCAATGACTCGCTGACTATCCTTATGCCTGTTATCGGCGAAGTGGTGAACCTCTTCTGAACGACATAATACGAAAAGTTTCTTCCCTACGAAGCCGTTATATAAATAAAAGAATGACTTGCCAGATTGGGAATAACTCTCCTCACCAGACATATATCCCGCAGCGGGGAATTACATTTAATCACCATTTGTAAAAATTAAAAAAGCAAAGCTCTGAAATTCAAAAATTTCAGAGCTTTGCTTTTGCGGTGCGGACGGGACTCGAACCCGCGACCCCATGCGTGACAGGCATGTATTCTAACCAGCTGAACTACCGCACCAGTTTCGTTTTGCGTGTGCAAAGATAGAACGCTTTTTTCAATTCTGCAACTCTTCGATTCAAAAAAATAGAATTATTTATTTCTTATTATCTCCGACAGAAATACAAGGAAATTGAAAGAGTCTCATATTCAACGCAAAACTCACACAATTAAAGCAAATGAATATTATGCCACGCACACTCGGCAATTTGCTCCTCAGGCCAAATACTGGCCTGTACCTCGCCAATGTGTGCCTTTTGCAAAAGAAACATCGAGAAACGCGATTGCCCTATCCCCCCGCCTATCGAGAGTGGTAACTCGTCATTCAACAGAGCCCGATGGAAAGAAAGCTGAGCCCGCTCGGGACAACCGCAAATATCGAGCTGACGCAACAGAGCCTCTTTATCTACCCGTATCCCCATCGACGAAAGCTCGACCGGAGTTCCCAACACAGTATCCCAAAAGATAATATCGCCGTTCAGGCCCAAATAACCATCGCTGTTGGGAGTCGTCCAATCGTCATAGTCGGGAGCGCGCCCGTCATGACGAGTTCCGTCGCTAAGCTGCTGTCCTATACCGATAAGGAATACGGCCCCATACCGACGGGCAACGGCGGCTTCCCGTTCTTTCGGAGACAAACGAGGATACTCTTGCAACAACTCCTCGGTATGTATAAACGTAATCTCGTCAGGCAAAGTCGGTGTAATGTGAGGAAACTCGGCATAGATGAGACTCTCGCACTCTTTGATAACCTTATAAATACTTTTCACGGTCTTTTTAAGGTATTCGACATTACGATCCTCCCGTGTAATCGTCTTCTCCCAGTCCCATTGATCGACATACAACGAATGAAGATTGTCAAGCTCTTCGTGTGTGCGAATCGCATTCATATCGGTATAAAGCCCGAATCCCGGTGCAATGTCATATGCACCCAATTTCACCCGCTTCCACTTGGCGAGCGAGTGAACGACCTCGGCCTGTCGCCCGCCCATATCGGCAATGGGAAAAGATACCGCCCGCTCGCTTCCATTCAAGTCGTCGTTCAGCCCCGTACCGGAAAGAACGAACAAAGGAGCTGTTACCCGACGCAAGTTAAGCGTCTTGGACAATCGTTCTTGAAAAGCATCTTTCAACATTTTTATTGCCATTTCGGTAGTTTCGGGCAACAACTTCAATTTATATTTCGGAGGAATTATCAGTGACATTAGGATTCTCTTTGGTTAATATTATATTCACTTCGTATAAAATATTTGCAAATATATATCATTTTTCCAATAACAGAAATTATATTATATCAAATTGAGAAGTCAAACGCACAATATTATAACTTTTATAAAAAAGATTGTCGAATAATTTTAATTTTCTGAAACCAAAAGACAAAATAAATTGTTTATAAATATACACATATAAAAATTATATACTTTTGCACCGAAAAAATGCGAACATAAGCTGCGGTTTTGCCGGCTCTACCTTCGCACGAAAAAACAAAATTCACACTCATGGATACAAACCGACTTGGCATTATGCCCGAGCCAAAGCTCTCGAAAGAAAGCGAACACAATCTTGTTTTCAAACCCATTACACTGGACTCTCTTTCCGAAATCGAACCCTTCCTGCACCGACAATGTTACCGCACCTGCGACTTCTCGATCGGCGGCATCTACATGTGGGTAGATTATTTCGGCTACGAATACTGTATTTCCCAAGATACGCTGTTTATCAAAGGAGGAGAGGAAGACAATTTGCAAAACACGGCTTTTGCCGTACCCGTCGGCAAATTGAATCTGCAAGAATCCTTACCGTTACTGAAAGAGTATTGCCGCCGACACAACGTCCCGTTCATTTTGTCGGCCGTACCCGAACCGGCCGCACTGGAAATACAACAACTTTACGGCTGCCCGATAACCGAATTGCCCGACTGGGGAGACTACCTATACAATGCCGTCGACCTTGCGACATTAGTCGGACACCGTTTTAACAAAAAGCGCAACCGAGTAAACAAATTCAAAAGCACCTACCCCGATTATCGCTACGAGATGATCACATCGCAGAACCTCCCGGAAATAACAGCTTTTTTCGAGACCTACAAACAAGAATATCAAAAAGATAGTTTACTGTTCACGTACGAAGAAAGCAAAGTGGTTCAAGTATTGCACGAATATGAAAAACTGAAATTTGAAGGAAGCGCTCTGCGGGTATCGGGACAAATCGTAGCATTTTCTATCGGCGAAGTTATAGGCGACACGCTTATCGTCCATATCGAGAAAGCCCGTAAGGAAGTGGCCGGGGTATACGAAGCCATCAATCAATTCTATTCGGCGCAAATGGCCGAAAAACACCCCAAAGTGAAATACATCAACCGAGAGGACGATGCCGGGGATGCCGGCCTACGCGAAGCCAAACTGTCGTATAACCCCGAAACCATCTTAAAAAAATACAACATCGCACTTAACGAATACACTCTGTAAATCTATTTTTCTTACATAAAGACAGCTTTTCACCGCTTCCTCTTCCTTTTCTCATAAAAACAGCCGATATGAGTTTCAATTAGCCGTTTGCAAATAGGCTTGGTTTTGGACAAAGTTTATATTATCTTTGCGCAGTATGCCATTATAAAACAGACTCACAAAAAAACAAGTATATGAAGAAATTGCTATGGGCCATTCTTGCGACGGCTATCATCGCAGGCGCAAATCCCGAGACATGTTATGCCAAAAAGAAAAGTAAGAAAAACGATAAGAAAGAACAGGTAAAAGACACGACTGCCAAAGAGTCGAAATATGAAAAGCTCATCAAAGGAGCTAAGACTCAAAAGGGTATGTTCACGCTACACATTACGAATGACAACAAACTGCTGGTCGAAGTACCCGACTCGTTGATGAACCGCACGTTCCTGTTGTCGAGCCGTGTAGCCGCCACGACCGATCCCAAAATATTCGTCGCCGGCGAAATGACGACCAATCCGTTCATGATACGATTCAGCAAAAACGAACAGTCGCTCTTCATGCACCTCGTTCAACACCGGAACATCATCGACGAGAACGATCCCATAGCGGCATCTTTCGACAAAAATTTTGGAGACCCTATTATCAAAGCATTCAAAATCTCTACCAAAAACGGGAAAGACGTGGTAGTCGACATGAGTGATTTTTTCAAAGGCAATGAAAAAATCATCAGCCCTATGCCTACTCCGACTCCCGGCAGCTCTTCCAAAATAAAAACCGGAACCTACACGGCCGCCAATTCCTATATCTTAGGGGCGAAAAGTTTTCCTCAAAACAGTGAAATCCGTTCGGTATTGAGCTTTACCGGCGACAATAATTGCACCGTCACTATGCATCGCTCGTTGGTTCTTCTTCCCGAACAACCTATGACACCGCGTATCTACGACCGTCGGGTAGGATTCTTTTCGAGCGGTAAGAATATCTATTCCAGCGACAAAGATCGTATAGACTACACCAAATACGTACATCGCTGGCGTCTCGAACCGAAAGAGGAAGACCGCGAAGCCTATTTCAGAGGTGAACTCGTAGAACCGGCCAAACCCATTGTTTTCTACGTGGACAGTGCCTTCCCCGATAAATGGAGGGACATCGTAAAACAAGGCGTAGAAGATTGGAACACGGCATTCGAAGCCGCCGGCTTCAAGAATGCCATTATTGCACGAGACTATCCCAAAGACGACCCGGACTTCGACCCGGACGATATGCGGTACAGTTGTGTGAAATATGCCGTGACCGACATAGCCAACGCTATGGGTCCGAGTTATGTAGATCCCCGCAGCGGCGAAATTCTGACAGCCGATGTCATCTGGTATCACAACGTAATCTCTCTCGTTCACAACTGGCGGTTCGCCCAGACAGGAGCTGTGGATAAACGGGTGAGAAAGGAAACCTTCGACAACGATGTCATGCGCGAATCTTTACGCTACGTCGCTTCGCACGAAATAGGTCATACCCTGGGACTGATGCACAATATGGGGGCCAGCTACTCCTTCCCTATCGACTCGCTGCGCAGCCCTTCGTTCACGCAAAAATACGGAACCACGCCCAGTATCATGGACTATGCCCGTAACAACTTCGTGGCACAACCCGGCGACTACGAAAGAGGAGTACGGCTCACGCCGCCCATTCTCGGCGTCTATGACATTTACGCTATCAACTGGGGATATCGTCTCATACCCGATGTAAAAACGCCGAAAGACGAAATCCCTACATTGGATAAGTGGATCGAAGAGAAAAAGGACGATCCCATGTACACTTTCGGAGCACAACAGTTCCCCGGAGCTTACGACCCGACAGACCAGACCGAAGATTTGGGAAACGACCATTTCCGCGCAGGAGAAATGGCGGTTTCCAACCTCAAAATCATTATGAAAAATTTCGAAAAATGGCTGTTCGACGAGGGGAAAGATTTCACTACGATTCAAGAGCAATATGCCGCTATCGTACAACAATACAACCGTCACCTGCGACACGTCACTCCCTATATAGGCGGTGTGCTCTTCAAAGAAGTGAGACAAGGAGAGAATGAACTACCCTACACTTATCTGGACAAAGCTACGCAGAAAAAAGCCATGCGGTGGATTTTGAACCAAGTACGCACCTATCGAGACTGGTTGATGCCGGCCGATTTAATGCAGAGAATCAATGCACCCACCAACTATGCCAGTTCGGTTCACCGTTATATTCCGGCTTACTTTGTCAACCCCACGGTGCTGTTCCGTATTCAGGAAGGCGGTATCATAGACCCCGTGAAAAATTACACGCTAGACAGTTACCTCAACGATTTGATCGCCGAAGTATTTAAAACGACTTATCAGGGACGTAAATTGAACAACATCGAACGCGACTTGCAAAGCGAGACCATCAATCAATTCATTCGCTATTCGTCGCTGAAACCGGCTTCATCGGGGATAAGAAATTTAGACTTCACCGATGACATCGATCTCGAAAGCGAAGCGTTCCCTTGCAGCCACGCCCTTTGCCGTCATCACGATTCGGAAGAGCAATCGTTCACCCGTATCAACATGGGGCCTGCCCTATCGTCGGCCGATATGGCTCCTTACATGACCGGTGCGCTCAAAAAAGTTTTGGCGTTATACAAACAAAAAAGAGCGGCCTCGGCCGACAATGCCACCCGTAATTTCTACGACTATCAGATCATCACGATAGAAAAACTATTTAATAATTAAAACCCGATGAAAACAAAGAGGTAAGAAAAAACATTATTTTTGGAGTACGTCTTTGTAAACATATAGAATGAAAGAATTTATTTTAACACAAGAAGAAACCGAACGCACCGTTTTAGTGGGATTGATCACCAACACCCAAAACGAAGCGAAAGCAAACGAATATCTCGACGAACTGGCTTTCTTGGCAGAAACCGCCGGAGCGTTGCCCGTGAAGAAATTCCTTCAACGACTCGACACGCCCAATTCCCGCACTTTCGTCGGGTCGGGAAAACTGTCCGAAATAAAAGCATACATCGAAGAAAACGAAATAGGCATGGTCATCTTCGATGACGACTTGTCGTCGAAACAGGTACAAAATATCGAACGGGAATTGCAAGTGAAAATACTCGACCGCACCAGTCTCATTCTCGATATTTTTGCCAAACGGGCACAGACTGCCAATGCCAAACGTCAGGTAGAACTGGCACAATACCAATATCTGTTGCCTCGACTCACCCGACTGTGGACTCACCTCGAACGACAACGAGGAGGTATCGGCATGCGTGGCCCCGGCGAAACTCAGATAGAGACCGACCGGCGTATCATTCTCGATAAGATTTCTCACTTGAAAGAGGAGCTGAAAAGCATAGACCGGCAAAAAAGCATCCAGCGGAAAAACCGGGGGAAGTTGGTACGAGTAGCATTAGTCGGTTATACCAATGTAGGGAAATCCACTTTGATGAACCTGTTAAGTAAATCGGAAGTCTTTGCAGAGAACAAACTCTTTGCCACGCTCGATACGACCGTGCGCAAAGTGATTGTCGACAACCTTCCCTTTCTGCTCTCCGACACGGTAGGATTTATCCGCAAACTGCCTACCCATCTGGTCGATTCGTTCAAATCGACACTCGACGAGGTGCGGGAAGCCGACCTCCTGCTACACATCGTGGATATCTCGCATCCGGCTTTCGAAGAACAGATAGAAGTAGTCAATAAAACCTTACAGGAAGTCTGCGACTCCACCGACAAACCCATGATACTCGTGTTCAATAAAATCGACGCATTTTCCTATGTGGAAAAAGCGGCCGACGACCTCACCCCGAAAACGAGGGAAAACATTACGCTCGACGAATGGAAAGAAACGTGGATGGGAAAAATGCACGACAACTGCATTTTCATATCGGCCAAAAAGAAAAAGAACATCGACGAATTGAAAACGCTGCTTTATCAGCGGGTGAAAGAGATACATACGACAAGGTTCCCTTATAACGATTTCCTGTTTCAACACTACGACGAAATAACGACCGACGAAGAATCCTGAATCCATAACCGGGCTACTCTCCGGCCTTTTACAAAATTTGTCCGATGAAGAATTACCGTAAACTCAATATTGCAGAAATCAATCAACTCACGACTCAATTTTGTACGGCCGAGGACTGGTCGAAAATAAATGTAGTCGAAGGGTTCTCTCCCGATCATATTACCCACACCCGTTTTTCCGGAGAAATCGAGCTGGGGATATTCGAAAAAGAGATGGAGCTTCCGGGTGGATTAAAGAAAAAAACGGGACTCCACCACGTCACCTTGCACAATTGCTCGATAGGGAACAACTCCCTGATAGAAAACATTCCCAACTATATAGCCAATTACCGGATAGGGAGCGACTGTTTCATACAAAATGTAAATCTCATTCTCACCGAAGGCGAAAGCTGTTTCGGGAATAATACAGAAGTATCGGTATTGAACGAGACGGGAGGTCGGGAAGTACCCATTTACAATCGGCTGTCGGCACAACTGGCCTACATCATCGCCATGTATCGGCATCGCCCCGACTTGATAGCCCGCCTTCGAGAAATGATAGAGGCATATTCCCTCGCACAAAAGAGTTGCTACGGGAAAATAGGCAACGGCGTGCACATCGTCAATACAGGAACTATACGAAACGTTTGTATCGGAGATTACTGCCAGATAGACGGGACATCGAGACTCGAAAACGGTAGTATCAACAGCAACCGAGAGGCTCCGGTATACATCGGGTCGAATGTTACGGCCGAAGATTTCATCGTCAGTTCGGGAGCTCATATAAGTGACGGTGTAGTAATGTCTCGTTGTTTCATCGGACAAGCCTGCCACCTCACCCATCTTTTCTCGGCTCACGATTCGCTCTTTTTCAGCAACTGCCAAAGCGAAAACGGCGAAGCGTGTGCTATCTTTGCCGGCCCCTACACGGTCACCATGCACAAATCGAGTTTGCTCATTGCCGGAATGTTTTCTTTCCTGAACGCAGGCAGCGGATCGAACCAAAGCAACCACATGTACAAACTCGGCCCTATCCATCAAGGAGTCGTCGAACGGGGCTCGAAAACGACCAGCGACTCATATATCCTGTGGCCGGCCAAAGTAGGTGCATTTTCCCTCATCATGGGACGCCATGTCAATCACCCCGATACTTCGGGCATGCCGTTTTCCTATCTGATAGAACACGGAAATCGCTCTTATCTCGTTCCCGGCGCAAATCTCAAAAGTGTGGGGACAATACGCGACGCACAAAAGTGGCCCAAGCGAGACAAGCGCACCGACCCCGACAAGCTCGATTGTATCAACTTCAATCTGCTCAGTCCCTACACCATACAAAAGATGCTGCAAGGCATCGACACACTACAGGGATTGAAACAGACATCGGGCGAAACGTCGGAATGTTACTCCTTCCAAAGCACTACGATCAAGAACAGCTCCCTCAACAAAGGAATAGACCTGTACACCCTCGCTATCCATAAATTCATGGGTAACTCGATCATCAAACGACTCGAAGGAGCACCGTTTTCCGATCTGAACGAGTTGCACGACCGGTTGAAACCGACCGATTCCCTCGGAGAAGGCGAATGGATAGACCTGTCGGGATTGATTGCACCCAAGCAGGCTGTTAAAGACGAAATAGACCGTATCGTCGGTAATCCCGATTCCACGTTAGAAGAAACCGAATCTTTCTTCCAAGCCATGCATCGGCGTTACTACGACATGGAATGGACATGGGTTTGTTCGATAATGCCCCGTTGGTATGGAAAAACAGTCGACAGGCTGTCTCCCGGAGATATTATCCGAATCGTACGGCAATGGAACGAAGCCGTTGTGTCGCTCGACCGAATGCTCTATGACGATGCCCGCAAAGAATTTTCGATGATTTCCCGTATCGGATTCGGTGTGGACGGTTCTACCCGGCAGCGGGATTTCGATTTCGAACAGGTTCGGGGAGAGTTTGAAAACGATGCCTTCGTTAAGATGGTCTGCAAGCACATCGAAGATAAAACCGCTTTGGGGAACGAGTTGATAGGCCGCCTCGAAGCATTGATAACATCGATATCTCAGCATTAATATCATTTTGCCAATCCATAGCCCGAAAACGGAAAAAGTACATTCGTACTTCTCATTTCAAAATTTGGCCGAAAAGTGTAACGATTTTTTGTTGGAGGATATCGAGCAAACCGCCGACACGCTCGTTGTCCCACTCTCCCTTCCGACGAGCCTCGTCCAGCACGATTCGACTCTCGGCGTATATCTCTTTTTCGAGCGATAACAATCTTTGGGCATATCCGTTACCTTCGGGATTATAAAGCAAAGCCATATGCAGATAATGCGGGCCGCTACCCCTTTCCAAAGAAAACACTTTGTTTTTCAATCGGTTCGACCATTCGCACAACGGAGAGCGCACAGAATCTTCCGCCCCCTGCAACAGGGTCGGAACACCATACTCGCAGCCGATCCACACCGGCAACACGACCGAACAGGGAGGATACCCCAACATCGTCCACATGGTAGTGAATACAAGAGACTCTCCCGATTTCACACCTTCGATGACAACAGAAGCCGATGTACTGTGGCGAGGTATGAAATCCTGATCGACTACCCATGTATCGGTCGTAAAATCCCTTCCCAACAAAGTGTGATAAAACGAGCGGGAACAAATGCCTGTAATCCATTCGGGCGTAATACTGCGCTCGGAGGCGACACGTGAAAACAACCGGGCAGCATTATCGTAACGGATATAACCATAACCTTCGTTCGGCCTCCCCGATACAGAATAATTGGTACGAAGTAGATAACCGTCGGGACTATCTTTTACGTCATAACGGAATACCTCGTAACTATTCACTTCGAAATAGACAGCTCCACCCAAAGCATCGACCACCCCGAAGTTAGCCTCCACCCCTATCGGACGAGGAAGAGAATCGAGTAACCGGGCGAAATCCTCTACCGTACGGCACTCGCCCAACGCTTGTTTCATCACGACCCCTTCTCGATCGGACAACGATGAAGTATCGTTTTTAAGATTATATGAAGCCGTATTCATGATAGCGAATCCAGAAGTATTATACCCGGCCCACACTTCGTTGGCCATCGTATCGACCCCGTTCACAAGTCCGACAAATTCCAACTTTCCTCCTTCTGCTTCGAAATGAACGATACGATTATTCAAATCCGATGCATCGCGATGTTTCCACAACAACGGACGCCCGTCGGGTGTTACCCGCCCCGAAACCACGGCCGAAGTACACGGAAACATAGGTATCCAGCCCACCAAATAGACAATAATAACACTCAACAATTTACGCATAACATCATCTTCACATCAGTGCGTAAAAATAATATAAGAAATATTAGAATCAAACATACTCGTACAAAAACGTACAAACTCTGACTGAAATCCCAATTTTTAGGTATTGACACTCCTTTAACGGAAATCTAACTTTGCTTCACAAAATAAGTACTAAAACATTTATGCAAATAGCCAAAGAACATATCCGACAAAACATTCTAAATGCTGCTTTGCCCCTATTCTATGCCAAAGGCTATTCCAAAGTCACCATTCGTGAAATCGCCGACGACTCCCATGTAGGGTTAAGTAATATTTACAACTACTATAACAGCAAAGAAAATATCTTTCGCGAACTCGTACAACCCGTGATCAATGATTTTGAAATCATGTTAGACAAACATCATGGAAAAAGCGGATCTGACATCATGGAAATGTATACCGAACACTATCTCCGGGCTGTCATAGCCGAATACATATCGTTAATCAAAAAACATCGTAATCTGTTATTCCTGCTTTTATTTCGTTCGCAAGGGACTTCCTTAGAAAATTATAAAAGCGATTTTGCCGACCGTTCGACCGAAGTCGTCAAAGAATATTTTCGAAACATGAAAATAAAACACCCTGAACTAAATATAAACATATCGGAATTCACGATTCACCTACATACTGTTTGGATGTTCACCATGCTGGAAGAATTAATCATGCATAGAAAGGTCTCCGATGAAATAGAACAAATAATAACAGAATACATGATTTTCAGTACAACCGGGTGGAGAGAGCTTATGAAAGGATAGGTTCTCTCTTTTTTTTGAATGATTTTAAATATTGTTCGTTTTTGAAAATAACAAATAAGAATATGAAAAGAAAATACGAGTTCAAAAACATTGTAGCCGAAACACTGCTTATTCCACTTTATATGCGGGCAAAAGAAAGTAGGCGAAAAGATGCGATTCTAAAAGACAAAATGGCGGAACAATTAATCGCCTGCATCGAATACGATTATTCCAAATTCGACGGAGCAAAACTGAGCGAAGTAGGTTGTGTCGTAAGAGGTAGGTATTTCGACGATGCTGTCCGCCGATTTATCGATAACCACACCCGACCGATTGTAGTCAACGTCGGTTGTGGATTAGATACACGTTGCCAACGCATTCATCGGGAAAACGATCCGACAAAATATTACGAACTGGATTTACCCGAAGTAATCTCTTTGAGACGAGAATTGATTCCCGAACCGGAATACGATACCTATATATCTTCTTCTTTATTAGAAACAAAATGGTTGGAGTGTTTGAAAACACAACACCCCGATTGTGATTTCATTTTTATCATCGAGGGCGTACTCATGTATTTCTATGAAGAACAAGTGAAGGCAGTTCTCCATAACATAGCTTCCCGTTTTTCCGGCGGGGAAATATGGTTCGACGTCTGTGGAACCATAATGTCGCGACATCACATTAAACCCGATTCCCTGAGAGGAAGCGAAGCACAGATACGTTCGGGTCTCAGCGACGGCCATGATGTCGAACAGTGGATTCCGAACCTACAACTTATCGAACAAGGTGTATATCAAAAGTTATTTCCCGAAAGATGGGGCTGGGGAGGCAAATTATTGGGATACTTCCCTAAACTTTCCTGTAAATTCAGCTCCATGCTCGGATTTCGCATTCTTAAATAAAAAACTATCAAACAAAATACAATGAAAAAAATCGTATTATTACGCCACGGCGAGAGTCTGTGGAATCAAGAAAACAGATTCACGGGCTGGACCAATGTAGATTTAAGTCAAAAAGGTGTCGAAGAAGCCAACAATGCCGGCAAATTACTGAAAGGGAACAACTTTTCTTTCGAGATAGCTTACACTTCTTATTTGAAAAGAGCCATTAAAACGCTCAACAGTGTTCTCGACCAAATGGACGAAGATTGGATCCCCGTCCATAAAACATGGAGGCTAAATGAAAAGCACTACGGCATATTGCAAGGATTGAACAAAAGCGAGACAGCCGCAATATACGGAGATGAACAAGTCCATATCTGGCGTAGAAGCTACGATGTGGCACCTCTGCCTTTGGAAGAAAGCGATCCGTCCATTCCGTACAAAGACACTCGCTACGCCCACATACCTCCCTGTGATCTACCACTCACCGAATCACTGAAAGATGCGATCGACCGAGTCATACCCTACTGGGAATGTGAGATATTCCCTCGCCTCATGACGACAAACAGTATCCTTGTGGTAGCTCATGGAAACAGTTTAAGAGGAATCGTCAAACACTTAAAAGGAATCTCCAATACTGATATAGCCGATCTGAATATCCCTACGGCTGTACCCTATGTATTCGAATTCGACAAATCATTGACATTAGTAAATGACTATTATCTGGGAAATCCAGATGAAATAAAGAAAAAACAAGAAGCGGTAGCCCGGCAGGGAAGTACAAAAGAGATCAACCATTAACTCAAAAACTCGATTCACATGACACCAAATAAAAAGAAAGAAGGACTTGCCCGTCTATTTCAAATAGCAGGTGAGCGAAAAGGCTTACTGATATTATCCGGTATATTGTCGGCAATCAGTGCTTTGTGCATGCTCGTACCTTATTGGTCGATATATGAAATTCTCAATGAACTCCTATCGAAAGCAGGAAATCTCGGTTCAATCGACAGCGATTTACTCATATACTGGGGGTGGATAGCTTTTGGAGGATTAATCATTGGATTAATACTACTCTATGCATCACTCATGGCATCACACGTAGCTGCTTTTCGCATCTTATACGGACTGCGTGTAAAACTATCCGAACATATCGGGAAATTATCCCTAGGATTTCTCAGCGATACCTCCACAGGTGCTATCAAAAAGACAATAGAACAAAATATCGAGAAAATAGAATCCTTCATAGCCCATACGATTCCCGACATGGTAAACGTCGCGGTAACCGTAATTTTCATGTTTGTTATTTTCTTTTCACTCAACGGTTGGTTAGCTGCAATTTGTCTTGCTTGTATCGTATTAAGCATTGGATTACAATACATTAACTTCATGGGCAAAACTGCAAAAACATTTACCGCCAACTACTTTGACACACAGGAGCGTATGAGCGCATCGGCTGTACAATACGTACGAGGTATACCCGTCGTGAAAATATTCGGACAGAGCGTAAAATCCTTCCGACAATTCCACGACGAAATTCAAGGATATAAAAAATGGGCATTGAAAGTTTGCGATACATACGAACCAGGCATGATCACTTTCACCGTGTTGTTAAACTCCATCGTCTCGCTTATTATCCCCGTCGGTCTGCTACTCATCAGTAACCAACCACACAATATCGCACTGGCCGCCGTATGGCTATTTTTCATCATCATGGGACCCGGTGTAACTTCACCGGTATATAAATTAATGTTTCTAGGAGGAGGTACTCGCGAAATCGACGAAGGAGTAAAACGCATAGACCGAATACTCGACGAAAAACCCGTTCCAGAAACAACCTTACCCCAAACTCCCCAAAGTTATGACATCGAATTCAGAGATGTCAGTTTCTCCTATGAGAGCAAAGAGCAAGCCACTCGCACAGAGGCGTTACGTCATATTTCTTTCAAAGCGTCACAAGGAGAAATCACAGCACTCGTCGGGCCGTCTGGTTCAGGGAAAAGTACGGTCGCCAGCCTCATACCCCGATTTTGGGACGTCGGCGAAGGCGGTATCTACATAGGAGGAGTCGATGTGAGAAACATCAAAACCGAGGAACTAATGAATCTTATATCTTTCGTCTTTCAAGATACATTCCTTTTTTACGATACATTGTATGAAAATATAGCCGTAGGTTCACCCAATGCCACCCGAGAACAAGTAGAAGCCGCCGCTCGTGCCGCCCAATGTCATGAGTTCATTTCAAATCTGCCCGACGGATACGACACCCGCATTGGCGACAAAGGAGTATTTCTATCGGGCGGTGAGGCGCAAAGAATCTGCGTGGCACGGGCCATACTAAAAAATGCACCCATTCTCGTACTCGATGAAGCTACGGCTTTTGCCGACCCCGAAAATGAATACAAGATGCAACAAGCCTTGCAACACCTCATCAAAAACAAAACCGTCATCATCATAGCTCACCGATTATCGTCCATCGTATCGGCTCAACAAATCGTCGTACTCAAAGAGGGCTCGATAGCGCAAATCGGTACACATCAACAGCTTAGCTCCATACCGGGAGTTTACCGACAGATGTGGGAAGCATACACCGATGCATTTCAATGGGAATTAAAAACCGAATATAAAGCTTAACATAACATTCATAAGAATATGAAAAAGAAAAACATAATCAACTCTATACTACAAAATACCCGTATGCCCAAAGGGTTCTTCGGCAGAATAATTCTGCGAGGTATGAACAAGGGACATGCTTCACTCTCCCGCTGGGGGCTCTCCCAAATAGAATGGAAATCCGACTGGACGATACTCGATATCGGGTGCGGAGGTGGAGCGAATCTGAAACGCATGGCAGACTTCTGTCCGCAAGGGAAAATATACGGTATTGATATATCCTCCGAAAGCGTAAAATTCGCTCGAAAGGAAATCAAGAAACTGCTGAACACTCGTTGCTTTATCTCGCAGGGAAACGTAATGAACCTACCCTATGAGAAAGGAACGTTCGATCTGATTACTGCTTTTGAGACCGTCTATTTTTGGGGAAATCTGCAAAAAACTTTCAACGAAGTACACCGGGTTTTGAAAAATGGAGGGCTCTTCCTTATCTGCTGCGAAGCTAGCGACCCCTCCGACGAAACATGGACAAGCCGTATCGACGGCATGGTCGTCCATTCTGCCCAAGATTTAGAGTCCTGTCTTGCCCGGTGCGGATTCTCAAATATCACCACACACCGTAGAAATAAAGAAAATATCTGTGTAATCGCACATAAAATTCAGTAACTCATGAACGCTATTCAAAATATAACCATCGGCCAACCGGATCGTTTGAAAAAGCCCGTTGGCTATACCATATTATCCAATTTGGTAAATATCATACCCTTTTGCCTCTCTATCGAAGCTATCGACGTTATTTTCCGAGCTTTCGACGGGAACGGTACACCACTCGATACCACTCGATTATGGACAATTTCCGGTATACTCGTCATATATGTAGCCGTCATGGTAGCGGCCGAAAGAGCCTCCTACCGGGCGAACTTCCGTGAAGCCTATGCCATGAGTGCCGACGGACGCATCGCTCTGGCAGAACACTTGCGCAAATTATCACTCGGATTTCTATCTCGCCGTGATCCGGGCGACCTGTCCTCGATGATTATCACCGACTTCACCATGGCCGAAACCGGCATATCCCATCATCTGCCTCAACTAATGGGTGCTCTTGTCATGCCTGTACTGGCTTTCCTGTCTCTCCTCTGGATAAATTGGCGCATGTCGGTAGCTATGTTCATAGCTCTTCCCGTAGCCATTCTGATCTTATGGCTCAGTACAAAATTACAACAACGGCTCAGCAGTAAACAGATAGAAGCGAAAATAAACGCAGGCAACCGCATGGAAGAATATCTACAAGGTATTCGGGTCATGAAAGCTTATAATCTTTTAGGCGATCGCTTCGTCAGATTACGCAAAGCGTTCTCCGATTTACGAAAAGCCTGCATACGACAAGAAGCCTTGTTGGGCCCGTTCATCATGCTCTCTATCACAATCGTCCGAGCCGGACTAACCTTAATGATCCTGTGCGGAACCTACCTTCTTATTGGAGGAGAACTCTTGCTAACCACTTTCGTCCTTTTTCTGGTCGTCGGCTCACGGGTATTCGACCCACTGACTTCTGCCTTGACAAACTTCGCCGAATTTCGTTATTTTTCCATTGCCGGAGGACGCATATTAAATTTAATGAAAGAACCCGAAATGAAAGGAGATAGACCCGCTCCCAACGGCGGTGACATTGAATTTCATAATGTATCTTTTACTTACCAAGATAAAAAGGTTCTGCACCATATTAACCTCACTTTGAAACAAGGTTCCCTAACCGCACTCGTGGGACCGTCGGGCAGTGGAAAAAGTACCTTGATGAAACTCTGTGCCCGATTCTATGATCCTGGGGAAGGTACTGTTTCAATGGGTGGGCAAGACTTATCTACATTAGAGCCCGAATCCCTTATGAAAAATATATCTATGGTTTTCCAAGATGTTTATCTATTCCAAGATACGATTCGCAACAATATCCGATTCGGGAAAAATGATGCTACCGACGAAGAAATTATCGAAGCTGCCAAGAAAGCACAATGTCACGAATTTATCACGAAGCTTTCCAAAGGTTACGATACGATGATAGGTGAAGGAGGTTGTACTTTGTCAGGAGGAGAAAAACAACGCCTCAGTATCGCTCGTGCCATCTTGAAGGATGCTCCCATCGTATTGCTCGACGAGGCGACTGCCTCGCTCGACCCAGAGAATGAAGTGGAAGTACAACGAGCCATTAACACCCTGATAGCTGGTCGTACTGTCATTGTTATCGCTCACCGTCTCAAAACAATCCGTAACGCCGACACGATAGTCGTTCTCGATGAAGGTCGCATTGTAGAAAAAGGCAGACACGAAGACCTTCTGAATAACCACGGATTGTATGCTCATCTCTGGGATATACAAACTCAAATTGCCGGTTGGAAATTATAAGGTATCGCACCGAAACACCGTTCGAGAAGATAAAGGATACAAAGGGGGAACCAATTAATTGGTTTCACCCTTTGTTTATATTATCTTTGCATCGGGAGGTGAAAATAAACTTTCGGTACGATCGAGAATGTCTGCTTTCGCTCCCTGCTTGCACGGTATTTACATAAACCATCAATGGAAAACTAGTTATGGAATATATTTTTGAATTGGAAATGCAAGTGCGCGACTACGAATGCGACATGGAGGGAATCGTTAACAATGCCATCTACCAGCACTACCTCGAACATACCCGTCACGAATTTTTAGCATCATCTGGAATCTCATTTATCGAGATGCACGAGAGAGGTGTAGATCCGGTAGTCAATCGCATCGAAATAAACTATAAAACACCGCTCCGCAGCCGCGACAAATTCATCAGCAAATTATACATGCGCAGGGAAGGCATCAAATATGTCTTTTATCAAGATATTTACAAGACTTCAGGAGAAACATGCATCAAAGCTGTCGTGGAAACGGTGTGTACCGTAAACGGACGAATAAGCCGAGGTGAAGAATTTCTCCCTTATTTCGAGAAGTATCTGCAATAATCCTTTTCTCATTCAAGCCATTATGGAACAAGAGGTGATATATCGTATTGCATTATCCCGATTAAAAGGAATAAACAAAGCCCTCGCCCAGCACATTCATGAAACGGTCGAAAGCCTCGAAACTTTCTTTGAATTACCGGAATCCCAACTACAAAAAATTACCGGGATAAAGGGAAGGATTCTTCACGAAGACAACCGGCAAACAGCCTTACAGGAAGCCCGCAAGGAAATGGAATTTATCCGAAAAGGGAACATCGAACCTCTCTATTTCACAGAGCCGAATTATCCCCAACGGTTACTCGATTGTATCGATGCCCCACCCTTGCTCTATTATCGGGGTAATGCCGATTTAAACTCTTCTAAAATAATCAGTATCGTGGGAACGCGCCGGGCGACCGAATACGGTAAAGATTTCTGTGAAACCCTGATTCGGGATTTATCGGAATATTTTCCTCAACTGGTTATCGTCAGCGGATTGGCGTATGGAATCGACATTTGCGCCCACCGTTGTGCCCTGCGACATGGCTTAAACACGATCGCAGTCCTTGCACATGGATTGGATCACATCTATCCGGCGAACCACCGTTCCACAGCCGTAGAAATGGTATCGCACGGAGGGTTGCTCACCGAATATACCGGCTACCACCGTATGCATCCGGCATTTTTTGTCGCCCGCAACCGCATTGTCGCCGGACTTGCCGATGCCGTTATCATCGTGGAATCGAGGGAAAAAGGCGGGGCTCTCATCACTGCCGGTATAGCCGAAAGCTACCACCGTGATGTATTCGCTCTACCGGGAAGCATACAATCCGAATCGTCAGCCGGGTGTAACCACCTGATACGCCGGAATCGGGCAGCCTTAATAACCTCGGCCGACGACCTCGTCGAAGCCATGTGCTGGAACGCCCCACGGAAACAAGCCGTGCAACGCTCGCTTTTTCCAGAACTCACCGACGAAGAGCAAGTTGTTACAAACTATCTGACGCAAAAGGGAGAAGGACAGATAAACCGCATGACCGTCGACCTGAACCAACCCTTGTCACAACTGCTCTCCATACTGGTGGAACTGGAATTTAAAGGTGTAGTAAAAGCCTTACCGGGAGGCATCTATAAATTATAGGCCATAAAACGAAAGTGAAGAAAAGCCGTATATCGACAACAACTTTTCTCCATCTATACGTTCTTCGTGCAAATCTTTATAGATAAGGTTGTGTATCGCTATCGCATCCTTGCTGCTCTTCGCAACAGTCGCAATGTCCGTCACAATGTTCTTCTTTCAGTTCCAATTCGAGAGTAGCATGCTCGATACCCAAATCCTGTAAATCGTGCTTCAACCGATGTTTTACCTCGTGCATGTGCGTAATATCTTTCACAACGATATGTGCCGTCAATGCCGTTTGAGTCGTACTGATGGCCCAAATATGCAGATGATGTACATTAAGGACATCTGGATCGGACGATAGAACGGTTTCCACTTTCTGTACATCGATTCCTTCGGGCACTCCATCAAGAGCGAGTCGTAAACTCTCTTGTAACAAATGCCATGTGGAATAAAGAATCACAAGCCCCACCACGATACCTATTATCGGGTCAATGACATTCCACCCCGTATATTTGATAACAATCCCCGAAACCAACACTCCAACCGATACCAAAGTATCTGCCGCCATGTGTAAGTAAGCTCCTTTGACATTCAAATCTTTCGACTTATCAGCAAAGAAAAGATAGGCAGTAAAAGCATTGATAACGATGCCTATCGCTGCTACCCATGCGATCGCACCACCGTCGAGGGGAGTAGGATTACTGAACTTCTCGATACTTTCATACAAAATAACAGCAACGGCGACAAACAGAATGGCAGCATTCAATAGCGAAACCAATACGGTACTTTTCTTATATCCATAGGTATATTGCAAAGAAGGTTTAGCCATCGATAACCGCAAAGCGAACATCGCCAACACAAGGCTCACGACATCGCTCAGGTTATGACCCGCATCGGATAACAAGGCCAACGAATCATAATAAAACCCTGCACCGGCTTCGGCCAACACGAAAACAATATTCAATACGATACCGACGATAAACGACCGATTCAATTTCTGCATATCGGGTGTTGGGTGAACATGATGATGGTGGTGATGTTCCATAACCGCTAATTTAGAAAGGTTTGAATCCCATGATTTCACGAACCTCTCGCAATGTTTTCGATGCGCTTTCGCGAGCTTTCTCGGCTCCCATCTTCACAACCCGAGCCAAATAGGCCTCATCGTTTTGTATCTCCAAAAAACGTTCCCGAATCGGCAAAGTGACTTTAAGAATATCCTCGGCCAGCTGCTTCTTCAAATCGCCGTAACGAATTTCACAGGTATTGTATTTCTCTTCGAAATAAGCTACCGTGTCGGGAGTAGAAACGATTTTAAGAAGAGTGAACAGATTTTCCACAGGTTCGGCTTTGGGGGAATTGAGCACTTGCGGACCTTCGTCGGTTACCGCCCGCATAATCTTTTTCCTCAAAGTCTTTTCATCGTCCACCAAATAAACGCAGTTGCCTTCCGACTTACCCATTTTGCCCGATCCATCGAGCCCGGGAACTTTTATAGGGTCGCTGCCGAAATTGAAATTCTGAGGTTCGGTAAAATACTCGACACCATAAGTAGAATTAAATCGACGGGCAAAACGGCGTGTCAACTCCAAATGCTGTTCTTGGTCTTTCCCCACCGGCACATAATTAGCATGCTGAATAAGAATATCCACAGCCATTAAAGTAGGATAAGTAAGCAGACCGGCATTCACCCGTTTGTTAGAATTACCTCCTATAATCTCGTGCTCTATATCCTCATCGTTATTGGTCTTTATTCCCAACTGTTTACGAGCCTTATCTTTAAATGAAGCCGTCCGCATCAACTCTCCGATACCTACGTGCATATTCATTAACAAATACATTTCGGAAATTTCAGGTACATCGCTCTGTACGAACAAGGTCGATTTCTCAGGATCAAGACCGGCAGCCAAATATTCGCAAAGGATATTCCGAACATTCTCATGCAGAGTTTTCGGATCGGGATGCGTAGTGAGGGCATGTAAGTCGGCAATAAAAAAATAACTATTGTATTTCGACTCTTCCTGCATTTTGACAAAATTACGCAATGCTCCGTAATAATTTCCCAAATGCAAATTTCCCGTGGAACGGATTCCACTGACAACAATTTCTTTCATATATATAGTTCTAACATTTCAACGGCTCATCAAAATACGCTTGCTTTCGTATTATCTATTGCAAAAATACAAAAATAGCCGCAAAATAGTGCCCGGAATAATGAAAAAGCGCAGCAGTAATTCATTTAAAGACATATCTTCCCCGGCTTGTCGGACAATCGAGGATATAATTGCTCGACGATAGCAGGAGTCCCCGCCACAATAGAAACATTACGATCCTCCCGGAATGAACGAACCGTACCCCCGGCCTCGGTTACAATCAATATACCGGCACAAACGTCCCACAAATGCAAATTGAATTCCCAATATCCGTCCAAAATTCCGGCAGCGACACAACATAAATCAAATGCTGCCGATCCTTGACGACGCACCCCGCGAACCATTGGTAAAATACGGGCCAGATTGTCGAGATTATTATCGGGATTACGATCCTTATCTATGGGAAATCCGGTAGAAACGACAGACTCCTGAGTGTCATTCTTTCCTGAAACATGAATAGAACGCCCGTTCAACATAGCTCCTTTGCCTTTACAAGCCTCGTACAGCTCGTTCAAATACGGAGCATAGACCACCCCTAAAACAGTTTCACCTTTACATTGGAGACCAATAGAGACTGTAAATATAGGCAGACCTTGACTATAATTGGTTGTTCCGTCCAAAGGATCGATCACCCAACAATACTCCGAATCACCCGCATGCATACCACTCTCTTCTCCTAATATAGCATGTTCAGGATAGGTCCTCTTTATTTCGCCTATGATATAACGTTCACTTTCTTTATCTGCGACCGTAACCACATCGTACATATTGAACTTGGTCTCGATATGCAAGTGATTACCTCTAAAATAAGAAAGCTGTATTTTACCGGCTTCCTTCGCACAGTTTCGGGCAAAAGCAAGCATCTGCTCCATTCTATCCATACCCGTTAAAATTAATCCCGGCTTTCTTCCAGAAGGAAAGAAAGCCGGGTAATCTCTTATCCAATCTCTATTTTAATCCAGATCCTCTACCTCTTCGATAGGAAGCTGACGTCTAAAAATTTCTCGAAACGAAATCAACGTCTCGGTGCGAGATAAACCGATAGGCTGTAATTTCGTATGAATAATTTCAAGTAAATGCTGATTATTACGTGCGAACAATTTGATAAACATATCGTACTGTCCTGTCGTAAAATGGCACTCCACTACCTCGGGAATCTTACGCAACTCTTCCACTACATGGGAAAAATCACCCGGATTTTTCAAATAAAAGCCCATGTAGGCACACGTTTCAAATCCTATTTTATTTGAATCTATTATGTATTCCGATCCTTTAAGAATCCCCAAATTCGTCAATTTTTGTACCCGTTGATGAATAGCGGCCCCCGATACATTGCATTCCCTTGCAACTTCGAGAAATGGTATCCGAGCGTTCGAGGCTACAAGTTTAAGAATTTTGTAATCCAACTCGTCCAATTGATGATGTCCCATGGTCTGTTTACGATTTTTTACAACTGTTTTATTATTTATTTTGCAAAGATAGTAATAAATTTACACTATTCATCTAATGAACATGTTAATTTTGTATGAATTTACTCTAACAATTATTTTTCGGCAACATCTTCAAATAAAAGGAATTACAATTTGTAAGCATGCGCCGGGACTTTCACAAATTACACTCTCTATATATCGAGCGAAACCTCAGGTGGTTCGGTAAAAAACTGCCTCGTCTTTTTCTCTACTCACCCTTTGCTCATACTTACAGAACATAGGATACGATCCGTATAAAAAATGGACAGATTCATTTTATCCTACTCTTATCTTTGCCTATATTTGTACTATGAAGGTTCGGCATAGCCAAGCTGGAAATACGATTTCCGTTTGCCACTGCTCTCTCCTTTCGCTATATTTGTATAAAATTTAATCAAATCGATATATGATACAAATTTCACAAGTTTACGCAAACGATAGCAACTCTTTAAAATTCATAGAACGCATTTATACAGAATCTTTTCCCCCGGACGAAAGGAGAGATTTTTCCGACGTGATACGGCTGCTCGAAGAAAACGACGATTTTTTCATCGTTCTTCTATCTGATGAAAACAAAGCAGTCGGATTTATCTCTTATTGGGAATGGAATGACTTTTCCTATGTCGAACACTTCGCCGTAGACAGCAGTTGCAGAGGATCGGGCTATGGGGCGACTGCCATGACCGAATTGCTAAAACTCATTAACAATCCGGCAGTTCTCGAAGTAGAAAAACCATTAGACGATATCAGTCAACGGAGAATACGCTTTTACGAACGATTGGGTTTCGTTTTATGTACACGTCCATATACCCAACCGCCATATTCTCCTGAAAAACAACCGTTAGAACTATACCTTATGTCTTTTGGAAAGATAGATCTAAATCAAGTTTTCGATACTGTCGCGTCTCGAATCCATCAAAAGGTTTACGGTGTCGAATAACATATTCTCCAATCTGAAAAAAGTTTGATATGTAAAATGTTAAAAATGAAATTTAATATATTAAAATCCAACGAAAAGATGGTTTCTTAACAACATTATATTATTTTTGTACAAAAATATGCCGTGAGGCAAAACGTTTTATTATGAAAAATCATTCTTTTCTGAAATATTGCACGAGTATACTGCTAATATTTATCGCAGTAGCATGTACTACTGGAAACAAAGAGCAGAAAATTGTCACGGTAACTATACAACCTCAGAAATATTTTGCTGAAAAAATTGCAGGAGACCGGTTCAATATTAACTGTATCGTTCCTCCCGGCAGTAACCCCGAGGCTTACGACCCTTCTCCGTCTCATCTGGTTCATTTGGGCAAAAGTATCGCCTATTTCAAAATCGGGCACATAGGCTTCGAACTTGCTTGGATGGATAAATTGGAACAGAACAATCCGAATATGAAAATATTCGATACTTCCGAAGGTATCGATATACTTTCAGGTACGCACGAGCACAACGATGCCGATGTACACCACCATCATTTCGATGCCGATCCGCACACATGGAGTTCCCCCAAGAATGTGCGCATCATCGCCCAAAACATGTACGAGGCGTTTGTTAGTATCGATCCCGACGGAGAAAAAGTATTTCGCAAGAACTACGAAGAACTACTCGACGAAATAAATCAAGTAGATTCCGTCATGACCGAACGACTCTCACCGGTCAGCGGAACTATGTTCGCCATATATCATCCATCTCTCAGCTATTTGGCCAAAGACTACAACCTGCACCAGCTCAGTTTGGAATACAACGGAAAAGAACCGTCTGCTTTTTATTTGAAAAAAGCCATAGACATAGCACGCGAAAACAACGTGAAGGTTATATTTATCCAACAAGAATTCGATGCCAAACAAGCCGAATCATTCGCATCTGAAATAAATGCGAAGGTAGTTCCTATTAACCCGCTTAGCTATAATTGGAGCGAAGAACTTTTACATATAACCGATGCCATTGCTGGAAAATAAAATAATAGCCATAGAAAACGTATGGCTCTCTTATACAGACAAGAATATCCTCGAAGATATAAATCTGGATATTTATCAAGGCGATTTTCTTTTGATTACCGGCCCTAACGGCGGGGGAAAAACGTCACTGCTGCGTACGATTCTCAGATTACAGAGTCCGACTAAGGGACGAATATCCTTTTTCAGACAAGGAGAGCCCGTATCTTCATTAGATATGGGTTACCTGCCTCAAAAAAACAGCATAGACAGTCGATTTCCCATTACCGTAGAAGAAGTAGTAGCTTCGGGCCTTATGGGTAACACCCAAAAGGGAAATACAAAATTTGACTCTAAAAAAGAAATAGACGAAATGCTCGACCTCATGGGTATAACCGCTTTGCGCAATAAACCCATCGGGGTGTTATCGGGAGGACAACTCCAACGATCTTTGTTCGGGAGAGCTCTTATTTCTAAGCCGGAAATGTTAATATTGGACGAACCGGCATCTTATATAGATCGTCAATTCGGGAACCGTATGTTCGAGATTCTACGGGATTTATCGAGTAACGGAACAACCATCATGATGGTATCCCATGAAATAGAACCATTCATAACATTGTCCAATCGCAATCTATATATTAATCACATTTTGGGAGACCGCTAAACCCACACAACTATCGGCAAAGTCACCCGCGAGACATTTGTTTCCATAAAATAAGCGAGGCGGATAGAAGTTATCCGCCTCGCTTATTTTAGAGTCTTTTCACTTATTAATTAGAAAAATCAGTTACATTCTTACGATTGGCAAAAACACGATCGAATTCCTCTTTGGATCCGACAATGAGTTTGTCAAACTCACGTTGCCCCGTACCGGCAGGAATCAAGTGTCCGCAGATAACGTTTTCCTTCATACCTTCCAATGTATCTACCTTACCATTGATAGCAGCCTCGTTGAGCACTTTTGTCGTCTCTTGGAAAGAAGCGGCCGACATAAAGCTCGATGTTTGCAGGGCTGCACGGGTAATACCTTGCAGAATCTGTTCGGAAGTAGCAGGAATTGCATCGCGCACCTGTATCAACTTCAAGTCTTTCCGTTTCAAAGCCGAATTTTCATCGCGCAATTTACGCGCCGTAACGATCTGTCCGGCTTTCAACGTCTGAGAATCGCCCGGATCGGTAACGACTTTTTTACCCCAAATACGGTCATTTTCGTCCATGAAGTCTCGCTTGTCGACAATCTGTTGTTCCAAGAATCGAGTATCGCCCGGATCGAGAATTTGAACCTTACGCATCATTTGACGAACAATCACCTCGAAGTGCTTATCGTTAATCTTCACACCCTGCATACGGTACACATCTTGAACTTCGTTCACGATATATTCCTGTACAGCCGTAGGACCTTTGATGGCCAAGATATCGGAAGGAGTAACGGCTCCATCGGAAAGCGGTGTCCCGGCACGCACGTAATCGTTCTCTTGTACCAATATTTGTTTGGAAAGAGGAACCAAATATTTCTTCGTCTCACCCGTCTTGGAAACCACAGAGATTTCACGATTACCACGTTTCACTTTCCCGAAGATCACCTCACCGTCGATTTCAGAAACGACAGCCGGATTAGACGGGTTACGAGCTTCGAATAGCTCGGTTACACGAGGAAGACCACCGGTAATATCACCGGCTTTACCGACCGCACGAGGTATCTTAACGAATACATCTCCCGTTTTAATCGTATCACCGTCTTCAATCATCAAGTGAGCTCCCACAGGCAAAGCATAACTCTTGATTACCTGCCCGGCTTCATCGAGAATTTGTGCCGACGGTACACGGGTACGGTCTTTCGATTCGATAATGATCTTTTCTTTCAAACCAGATTGTTCGTCCGATTCTACACGATAAGTAACACCTTCTTCCACGGCTTCGAAGTTGACTCTACCGCCCACCTCCGAAACAATTACCGCATTGAAGGGGTCCCATTCGCAAATCATATCGCCTTTCTTAACGGTATCGCCGTTGTTGAAGAAAAGTTTTGATCCATAGGGAATATTGGCAGTCATGAGCACCATTTTCGTATTCGGGTCGATAATACGCATTTCGGCCAATCGACCTACGACAATCTGTACTCTTGTACCGCTATCGGATACATTTTCTACCGTACGAAGTTCGTCTATCTCCAAAATACCCTCGTAACGAGATGTAACGCTCGATACAGCCGCAATATTCGAAGCGATACCACCGACGTGGAACGTACGCAACGTAAGCTGTGTACCCGGCTCACCGATCGACTGCGCAGCAATTACACCCACAGCCTCGCCTTTTTGAACCATGCGGTTATTAGAAAGATTACGTCCGTAACATTTAGCACAAACACCTTTCTTCGATTCGCACGTCAGAACCGAACGAATCTCCACCTGTTCGATAGGAGAATCCTCTATCTTCTTGGCAATAACTTCGGTAATTTCTTCACCGGCGTGAACCAATATCTCGTTAGTCAACGGATTCACTACATCGTGAACAGACACACGTCCTAATATTCTTTCACCCAAAGAAGCTACGACCTCCTCGTTATTCTTAATCTCGGTACAAACCAAACCGCGCAATGTACCGCAATCCTCTTCATGGATAATGACATCGTGGGCTACATCGACCAAACGACGGGTCAAATAACCGGCATCGGCTGTCTTCAATGCTGTATCGGCAAGACCTTTACGAGCACCGTGCGTAGAGATAAAGTATTCCAACACGGAAAGTCCCTCTTTGAAGTTTGCCAAAATAGGGTTCTCGATGATCTGACCGCCTTCTGCTCCCGACTTTTGGGGTTTGGCCATCAAACCACGCATACCCGACAACTGACGAATCTGGTCCTTAGAACCACGAGCTCCCGAATCCAACATCATGAATACCGAATTGAATCCTTGATTGTCGGCAGAAAGTTGCTTCATCAAAATATCGGACAGACGAGAATTTACGTGAGTCCATGTATCGATAATCTGATTATAACGCTCGTTATAAGTGATGAAACCCATGTTGTAGTTGTTCATGATCTGTTCCACCTCGGCGTTACCTTCGGCAACCAAAGTCTCTTTTTCGGGCGGAACGAGCACATCGCCCAAATTGAAGGACAAACCTCCCTTGAATGCCATGTAGTAACCCAAGTTCTTGATATCGTCAAGGAACTGAGCCGAACGCGTCACACCGCAAACTTTAATCACCTTACCGATAATATCGCGCAACGATTTCTTAGAAAGGATTTCATTGACATAGCCGATCTCCTGAGGCACATACTGATTAACCAATACACGACCCACCGAAGTATTCTCGACCATGTGCTCGATAATATTACCGTCCTTATCGACATCTTTCACAACGACCGATACCGGAGCGTGCAACGAAACTTTACCTTCGTTGTAAGCGATTTCGGCTTCTTCGGGACCATAGAATTTCAGTCCTTCACCCAACGAACCCGGGCGAAGTTTGGTAATATAATACAATCCCAAAACCATATCCTGCGAAGGCACAGTGATAGGTGCGCCATTGGCGGGATTCAAGATATTATGAGCACCCAACATCAACAGTTGAGCTTCAAGAATTGCCTCGTTTCCGAGAGGCAAGTGAACAGCCATCTGGTCACCGTCGAAGTCGGCGTTAAATGCCGTACAAGCGAGCGGATGCAACTGGATAGCCTTACCTTCGATCATTTTGGGCTGGAACGCCTGAATACCCAAACGGTGCAACGTCGGGGCACGGTTCAACAGCACGGGGTGTCCCTTCATCACATGTTCGAGGATATCCCATACCACAGGCTCTTTGCGATCGACGATTTTCTTAGCCGATTTTACCGTCTTAACGATACCACGCTCGATAAGTTTACGGATAATAAACGGTTTATACAATTCGGCCGCCATATTTTTGGGCAAACCGCATTCGTGCATTTTCAATTCGGGACCTACGACAATAACCGAACGCGCAGAATAATCGACACGTTTACCCAACAGGTTTTGGCGGAAACGTCCTTGCTTACCTTTCAAACTATCGGAAAGAGACTTTAACGGACGATTGGCCTCGGTTTTCACTGCGCTGGACTTGCGAGAGTTGTCGAGCAAAGAATCCACAGCCTCCTGCAACATACGTTTTTCGTTTCGAAGAATAACCTCAGGAGCCTTGATCTCCATCAATCGTTTCAAACGATTGTTACGGATAATCACCCGACGGTACAAATCGTTCAAATCGGAAGTCGCGAAACGACCGCCATCGAGAGGAACCAACGGACGCAATTCGGGAGGGATAACCGGTATGACTTTCAAAATCATCCATTCTGGCCGGTTCCTACCCTTAGAAGCCCGGAACGACTCAACGACTTGGAGCCGTTTCAAAGCCTCGGTTTTGCGTTGCTGAGAGCCATCGGTGCTGGCACGATGACGCAAATCGTAAGACAGCTCATCGAGATCCAAACGAGAAAGCAGATCGTAGATAGCTTCTGCACCCATCTTAGCGATAAACTTATTCGGATCGGTATCTTCGAGCATCTGATTTTCACGAGGAAGTGAATCCATGATGTTCAAATATTCCTCTTCGGAAAGCAAATCGTAAGTAGCCAAGTCCGATTGAGGTCCCGGCTGTATGACAATATAACGCTCGTAATAGATAACAGCGTCCAATTTCTTGCTGGGCAATCCCAACAAATACCCAATCTTATTGGGTAACGAACGGAAATACCAGATATGAGCTACCGGAACAACGAGCTGTATATGCCCCATGCGTTCGCGGCGCACCTTTTTCTCTGTTACTTCCACACCACATCGGTCGCACACGATACCCTTGTAGCGAATACGTTTATATTTTCCGCAATGACACTCGTAATCTTTTACAGGTCCGAATATACGTTCGCAGAAAAGACCGTCCCGCTCGGGTTTATAGGTACGGTAATTGATGGTTTCGGGTTTCAAAACCTCACCGCTCGAATTTTCCAAAATCTCTTCGGGCGAAGCCAAACCGATCGAAATCTTCGAAAAGTTACTCTTTATTTTGTTATCTTTTCTAAAAGCCATATGTTTTTAATGTATAAAGAGTTATTGGCCGACTGTCACATTTCTGCGACAGTCTGGCCATTGGATTTTATTTATTCTAAGTTGACGCTAAGACCAAGACCTCTCAATTCATGCAATAACACATTCAGAGACTCGGGAATACCGGGTGTCGGCATAGGTTCGCCCTTAACGATTGCCTCATAGGCTTTCGAACGTCCAACTACGTCGTCCGACTTGATCGTCAGAATTTCCTGCAAAACATGAGAAGCACCGAAGGCTTCGAGAGCCCAAACCTCCATTTCTCCGAAACGCTGACCACCGAACTGTGCTTTACCACCCAAAGGTTGTTGCGTAATCAAAGAGTACGGACCGATGGAACGGGCATGCATCTTGTCTTCGACCATGTGACCCAGTTTCAGCATATAGATTACCCCCACCGTAGCCGGCTGGTCGAAACGCTCGCCTGTGCCACCGTCATACAAATAGGTCTTACCATAACGAGGGAGTCCGGCTTTATCGGTCCAAGTATTCAAATCATCAAGGCTCGCCCCGTCGAAAATCGGAGTCGCAAATTTTTCTCCCAACTCGGCTCCAGCCCAACCTAAAACGGTCTCGAAAATCTGTCCCAAGTTCATACGAGAAGGCACACCCAGCGGGTTCAAGCAGATATCCACCGGAGTACCGTCTTCCAAGAACGGCATATCCTCCTGACGAACGATCTTTGATACGATACCCTTGTTACCGTGGCGACCGGCCATCTTATCACCTACCTGAATCTTACGTTTCTTGGCGATATAAACCTTAGCCATCTGTACGATACCTGTCGGCAGCTCATCACCGATCGTCAAGTCGAACTTCTTACGTCTCAACTCAGCGTCAAGCTCCTTGTACTTCTTCAAATAATTCAAGATAACCTGTTTGATCAACTCATTCTTCTGAGCGTCTGCCGTCCACTTGCTTACTTGGATGGAGTTATAATCCAATTCTTCCAGAGATTTGCGGGTAAACTTAGCACCCTTAGCGATAATCTCCGTATTCATATAGTCTTTAACACCTTGAGAAACCTTGCCGTTTGTAAGCACTAACAACTTATCAACTAACAAAGTCTTCAAGCTAGCCATCTTTTCTTCGTATTCCTCGTCCAACTTCGGCAAGATCGCCTTATCAGTCAATCTGGATTTACGTTTCTTGACAGCCTTCGAGAACAAAGCGGTCTCGATAACCACACCGCGCAAAGACGGAGTAGCCTTCAAGGAAGCATCCTTCACATCACCTGCCTTATCACCGAAGATAGCACGCAACAACTTTTCCTCCGGAGATGGATCAGACTCACCTTTCGGAGTGATCTTACCAATCAAGATATCACCCGGCTCGATGCGAGCACCTACACGAACGATACCTCTCTCATCCAAATCCTTGGTAGCCTCTTCGCTGACGTTAGGGATATCGGAAGTCAATTCCTCCATACCACGCTTTGTCTCACGTACCTCAAGGATGTATTCGTCAACGTGGACAGACGTAAAGAAGTCCTCACGAACCATACGCTCGTTCAACACGATAGCATCCTCATAGTTATAACCCTTCCAAGGCATGTAAGCCACCTTCACGTTACGTCCCAAAGCAAGCTCGCCTTTCTGGGTTGAGTAACCCTCGGTAAGGATATCGCCGGCTTTCACACGTTGTCCGCGATGACAGGTCGGTTTCAAATCGACTGTCGTACTTTGGTTGGTCTTACGCCATTTCGGGATATTATATGTCTTAACCGCATCCTCGAAGCTAACGAATTCCTCGTCCTCCGTGCGGTCATATTTAATCTTGATACAAGTAGCATCAACGAACACAACCTCGCCCTCACGCTCAGCCATAATCTGAGTACGAGAGTCACGAGCAACCTGCGCCTCAATACCGGTACCAACGATCGGAGCGTCCGTACGCAACAAAGGAACTGCCTGACGCATCATGTTAGATCCCATCAACGCACGGTTAGCGTCATCGTGTTCCAAGAATGGGATCAAAGAAGCTGCGATAGAAGCGATCTGCTGCGGAGCCACGTCCATCAAGTCAAGCTCAGAAGGAGGAACAACCGGAAAGTCAGCCTCGAAACGAGCCTTCACCTTATCACGAATAAACTTACCGTTATCATCCAATGGAGCGTTACCTTGAGCGATTGTCAACTCTTCCTCTTCCTCCGCCGTGTAGTATTGCAAGCCTTCCTCAGAGAAGTCGACCTTTCCATCTGCCACCTTACGGTACGGAGTCGAGATGAAACCAAGATCGTTGATCTTAGCGTATACACATAAAGAAGAGATCAAACCGATGTTCGGACCTTCCGGGGTCTCAATCGGACAAAGACGACCATAGTGCGTATAGTGAACATCACGAACCTCGAATCCGGCACGCTCTCTAGACAAACCTCCCGGACCTAGGGCTGATAAACGACGCTTGTGCGTGATCTCCGCCAACGGGTTCGTCTGGTCCATGAACTGAGACAAGGCATTCGTTCCGAAGAAAGAGTTAACCACGGAAGAAATCGTCTTCGCATTGATCAAATCAATCGGAGTAAACACCTCATTATCGCGAACGTTCATACGTTCACGAACTGTACGTGACATACGAGCCAAACCAATACCGAACTGGTTATACAATTGCTCACCAACCGTACGTACACGACGGTTGCTTAAGTGGTCGATATCATCCACGATAGCCTTCGAGTTGATCAACTCGATCAGGTACTTGATGATCTCGATAATATCTTCTTTAGTCAAGACCTTAACATCAGCGCTTGTAGTAAGGCCTAACTTCTTGTTGATCCTGTAACGTCCCACCTCACCCAGATCATAACGTTTCTCTGAGAAGAACAGGTTCGTGATAACCTCGCGTGCGCTAGCCTCATCAGCCGGTTCCGCATTTCTCAACTGTCTGTAGATATACAACACAGCTTCCTTCTCGGAGTTACTCGGGTCTTTCTAGAGCGTATTATATATGATAGCATAGTCAGACAGATTCTGGTCCTCACGATGCAACAAGATATTTTGCGTGCCTGAATCCAAGATAGCCTCAATATTGTCGCTATCCAGTACAGACTCACGGTCGATGATAACATCGTTACGTTCAATAGAAACCACCTCACCGGTATCCTCATCTACGAAATCCTCCACCCAAGTCTTCAAAACACGAGCGGCCAGCTTACGTCCGATAAACTTCTTCAGGTTTGCTTTCGTTACCTTCACCTCTTCCGCAAGGTTGAAGATTTCAAGAATATCTCTATCGCTTTCAAAACCAATAGCTCTCAAAAGAGTAGTTACAGGCAATTTCTTTTTACGGTCGATGTAAGCGTACATCACATTGTTGATGTCCGTAGCGAACTCGATCCATGACCCCTTGAACGGGATAATACGTGCGGAGTACAACTTCGTTCCGTTTGCGTGCGTGCTTTGTCCGAAGAATACGCCCGGAGAACGGTGCAGCTGAGACACGACAACACGCTCGGCGCCGTTGATCACGAAAGTACCTCTGTCCGTCATATACGGAATCGGACCCAAGTATACATCTTGGATCACCGTATCGAAGTCCTCATGATCCGGGTCCGTACAGTACAGTTTTAACTTCGCTTTTAAAGGCACGCTATAGGTTAACCCGCGAGCGATACACTCATCGATACAGTAACGAGGCGGATCTATATAGTAATCTAAGAACTCCAACACAAAATTGTTACGGGTATCCGCAATCGGGAAATTCTCGGCAAATACCTTATACAATCCCTCCTTCTTTCTCTTTTCAGGAGGAGTGTCAAGTTGAAGAAAGTCTTGGAACGACTTCAATTGAACTTCGAGAAAGTCCGGATACGGGAACTGATTCTTTATCGAAGCAAAATTAACTCTTTGGTTTTCAGCTGTTGAAGACATCTAGTAAGGAATTTATTGAACTTATTGAAATTATAGACACAAAAAGGTTAAGAGTCTTCGTAGTCGGAGACTCTTAACCAAATCACCTGGAAACCAGGTTATAAATACTATTTAAGCTCAACTTCAGCTCCAGCCTCTTCCAACTGTTTCTTCAATGCCTCAGCATCAGCTTTAGCGATACCTTCCTTGATTGCACTAGGAGCGCTATCTACCATATCCTTAGCCTCTTTCAAGCCAAGACCTGTTAACTCTTTAACTAACTTAACGATAGCTAATTTATTAGCACCAGCTGCTTTCAATACAACATCAAAAGAAGTCTTCTCTTCTGCAGCGGCAGCAGCACCACCAGCAGCAGGACCAGCAACAGCAACAGCTGCAGCAGCAGGTTCGATACCGTACTCTTCTTTAAGGATAGTAGCTAATTCGCTAACTTCTTTAACGGTCAAGTTTACTAATTGTTCTGCAAAAGCTTTCAAATCTGCCATTTTTGTATGATTTAAATGATTATTTATCTGTGTAATGTTTTAATGAAAAATTATCTTTCTTCCAAAGTCTTCAACAGACCATGGATAGTTTGTCCTGATGACTGAAGAGCAGAGATAACGTTCTTCGCCGGAGACTCCAACAATGCGATAACATCGGCAATAAGTTCGTTTTTGCTCTTGATATTTACTAATGCCTCAAGATTCTCAGCACCTACGTAGAAGCTTTCTTGTACGTAAGCAGCCTTCAAAGCCGGTTTAACGACTACACCTTTTTTAGCGTCCTTAGTAAAATCCTTAATCAGGCGAGCGGGAGCATTAGCGACTTGTGAGAACATCACAGCCGTATTGCCTTTCAAAGCTACGTTAAGATCAGAGAAGTCACCTTCAATGTTCTCCAACGCTTTCTTAAGCAAGTTATTCTTTACAACGACTAACTTAACCTCACGCTTGAAACACTCTCTTCTCAATTTGCTGGTTTTCTCAGCGTCCAACGCCTCGATATCCGTCAAATAGAAATTAGGATATTCCTTTAATGTTTCAGTTAATTGACCTATAACAGTTCCTTTATCTTCCTTTCTCATTGTTCAATTGTTTTTTAGTTTTCTTCAACTGATTTGGGGTCAATTTTAATACCCGCACTCATAGTACTAGAAAGATAAATACTCTTTATATACGCACCTTTAGCCGCAGTAGGTTTCAACTTGATCAAAGTTGAAATAAACTCCTTAGCATTGTCACGAATCTGTTCCGGAGTGAAAGACACCTTACCAACAGATGTGTGAACGATACCGCTCTTATCTACCTTAAAGTCGATCTTACCTTGCTTAACCTCCTTCACCGCGTTTCCGATCTCATTGGTAACCGTACCGCTCTTTGGATTAGGCATCAAACCACGAGGGCCTAATACGCGACCAAGAGCACCGATCTTACCCATGATAGAAGGCATAGTGATGATAACATCAATGTCAGTCCAACCGCCTTTAATCTTATTAATATACTCATCCAATCCAACATAGTCAGCTCCAGCGGCAGTAGCTTCAGCTTCCTTGTCCGGAGTACATAATGCGAGAACCCTAACCTGCTTACCAGTTCCGTGAGGCAATGAAACCACGCCTCTCACCATTTGATTGGCCTTACGGGGGTCAACACCTAAACGGACATCAACATCTACGGATGCGTCAAACTTAGTTGTAGTAATTTCCTTCACTAAAGCTGAAGCTTCTTTCAATGTATATGCTTTCCCAGCTTCAATCTTGCCCAAAGCCAACTTTTGATTCTTTGTAAGTTTACTCATCTCAATTGAAGTTTATTAATTATTACCCGGGAATGTCCCTTTAACAGTGATACCCATACTTCTGGCTGTTCCCGCAACCATTCTCATGGCTGACTCGACAGTAAAGCAGTTTAGATCGACTAATTTGTCTTCAGCGATAGCTTTCACCTGCTCCCATGTGATCTCAGCGATCTTAGCACGGTTAGGTTGAGCGGAACCGCTCTTCTTCTTAGTAGCTTCCAACAACTGGATTGCCACAGGAGGAGTTTTAACGACAAAGTCGAAAGACTTATCGGCATAGTAAGTAATTACAACAGGTAATATCTTACCAGCCTTGTCTTGGGTCTTGGCATTAAATTGCTTGCAAAACTCCATAATATTAATACCCTTAGAACCCAAAGCAGGTCCTACTGGGGGAGAAGGGTTTG
>OJQV01000186.1_pt1 | contig 54454 bp, 40 predicted proteins | sample 1598821 | NCBI WGS metagenome assembly OJQV01 (sample SAMN03922509, study PRJEB24848) | human gut metagenome | isolation source: stool sample | host: Homo sapiens | place: Germany | collected 2011-11 | reverse complement strand
GGAGAGGGAGGAGAGGGAAAAGAGGGCAAAAGGAAGGGAGGGGGGAAATTTTTTGGGGAGGGGTTGCGGGGAAAGGGAATTTTTTGTAACTTTGGGGGTTATGAAGGAATCTACGATGGTGAGGAGAATGGATGCCTCGGAATTGGGGGCTAAGGGGCGTATTATGACCAAAATAAGGGATTTGGCTCAAGAGGAAATGGTGAGCAAGGAAATGGCTCAAAGGGAATTTGTGAGAGAAGAAAAAGGGGCTATGGGGGCTGAGGCTATGGGGGCTAAGGGGTATAAGGAGGGGAAAGAGGCTTTGGCTCAGGAGGAAAGGGTGGCTATGGAGGCTCGGGTGGCTAAGGCTGAGGAGGCTCAGGGGGCTGAGGAGGGGGTGAGGGTGGTTATGGTGGATAAGGGTGAGCTGATTGTGGAAAAGATGAGGAAAATGGCTCTGAAGGATAAAAGGGAAAGGGATAGGAAAATGGCTCTGGAGGCTAAGGTGGATAAGGAAACCGTGGGTATGGTGGAAAGGGTGGCTAAAAAGGGAAGGATTCTTGCCAGGATAAGGGAAATGGCTATGGAGATTAAGGTGGATAAGGAAACCGTGGCTATGGGAGATAAGGAAGAGAAGGAAGCTAAAGCAAAAGGGATGGCCAAGGCAAAAGAAAACTTAGCGAAAAAGGAAGGGGAAGCTGAGGCTGAGGGGGCGGCTGAGAAAGAGGGGAAGGTGAGCTTAGCGAAGAATGAGGGGAAAAAAGAGGGGAAAAAGGCGAAAGGGGAGGCTATGGCAGAGGGGGTGAGGCGGCTGATGGGGAGGGAGTGGGCGCTGCAGGTGTATTGGGCGGTGGCGGTGAGGAAGGGGTGCCGTCTGCTGCTGACGGACGGACGGGTGGCGGAGGTGGTGCAGCCGGGGGTGCTCAATCATAGCAGCGGTCCGGATTTCAGTTTCGCCAGGATGAGGGTGGACGGTAAGGTGTGGGCAGGAGATGTGGAGATGCACAGGCGAGCGTCGGACTGGTTTCGGCACGGGCACGACGGCGACAGTGGCTACGACGCGGTGATTCTGCATGTGGTGTGTGAAGATGACGGGATGGTGTGTAAGAAAAACGGGGAACATCCGGCACAGGTGGTGATGCGGGTGCCGGAGGTGTTCGGGCAGGTGTTGGAGGCGTTGTGCGCCGAGGGGGAGCCGTATCTGCGGTGCGGGCTGGCGAAGGGGTTTCTTGGTGGGTTGCAGGGGGTGTTGCGCGATTCGTGGATAGAGGCTCTGCTGACGATGCGTTACAGCCGGAGGGCAGAGGGGGTGAAGGCGTTGTTGGACCGCTTGCATGGCAACTGGCGTCAGACGGCGTTTGCGGTGTTGGCGCGGTCGCTTGGCTTCGGGGTGAACGGGGAGGCTATGGAGGCGCTGGCGGCGTCGGTGCCGCTGAGTGTGCTGGAGAGGCACAGCGGGAATCTGTTTCAGCTTGAGGCGTTGCTGATGGGCAGGGCAGGTCTGTTGCCGGAGAAGGGGGATGAGGCGCCGGATGATTACTGCCGGCGGTTGGTGGCCGAGTATGGGTTTCTGGGTCGTAAATATGGGTTGGAGCCGCTGTGTGAGCTTGGGTGGAAGCTGCGGCGTGTGAGGCCGGCGAATATGCCGCAGCGGCGGGTGGCGCTGTTGGCGGCGTTTTGCGCAGGGGGCTTTACGCTGCTTGATGACTTGCTTGGCTGCGACGGGGGTGTGAAGGGTGTGATGGGTCTGTTGGGGCGCGGGGTGAGCGATTACTGGCAGGGGCATTATGGCTTCGGCAGGGTGACCGGAGGAGCAAAAGGGGCGCTGAGTGGCGGTTTGACGGGGTCTTCGCGCGAGTTGGTGTGCATAAACGGTGTGGTAACGCTGCTTTATGCCTACGGGCTGTATGAGAAGCGCGAGGAGCTGTGTGCGATGGCTGAGGAGCTGCTTGGGGAGCTGAAGGCGGAGGCTACGGCCGACACGCGGATGTGGCGCGAGCAGGGGTTTGAGGTGAGGTGTGCTGCCGACAGCCAGGCGCTGCATTTTTTGTATGGGGAGTATTGCTCGGCCAACCGGTGCGCGGAATGCCGCTGGGGATTGGGGCTGCTGCGGCGCCTGATGGATGAGCCGAAGCTGGCACAGGATTTTTTGGCAGAATATGAGAAAAATGGGAAGCATGGGAGTGATGGGAGATAAAATAGCTAAACCGGCTAAATTAGCTAAATTAGCTAAAAAAGCTACCCCCCGTGTTGCTGTTTGCTTTGACAGCTTCAAGGGCTGTGTGGGCGCGGAGGAGGCGTCGCGGCAGGTGGCGGCGGCGTTGTGTGAGGCGGGCTATGAGGCTTGGGCGCTGCCGATGGCCGACGGCGGCGAGGGCACGGCAAGGGTACTAACATTGGCTGGGGTGAGGCAGCCGGCGGTGGATATGGCGCTGAAGGCGGGTCTCGGCAACCGCGAGGGCACGAGCAGGGCAAGGGTGATGGAAGCCTCTACGTTTGAGCTTGGGAGGATGCTTGCCCGGATGAGCGGCAGCGAAGGGGAGATTCTGTTGGGTGTGGGAGGCTCGGCGACGTGCGACGGGGGCATGGGGCTGTTGGCGGCGTTGGGGGCGCGGCTGCGCTTTCGGGGCGCCGAGGTGAGCAGGCCGGCAGCCAAGGATTTGGCGAATCTGCAGGAGATAGATCTGAGCGGGGTCAAAGCGCCACGGGTGCGAATGTTGGTGGATGTGCGTGCGCCTCTGACGGGCGCGGAGGGGGCGGCGCTGCGTTTCTCGCCGCAGAAGGGTGCCACGCCGCAGCAGGCCGAGTGGTTGGACGGGGCGCTGCGTCATTACGCGTCGGTGGCGGCGCGGTGTATTGGCTGCAGTGCCGAAGAGCTGATGGCGATGCCGGGAGGGGGCGCCGGCGGGGGCATTGTGGTGGCGGGCAGGCTCCTGGGCTGGCAGCGTGAATGGGGTGCGGAGTATGTGATTCGTCAGTGGCTGCCGCAGTTGCAGCAGGCGGATGTGATAATTACGGGCGAAGGCAGGACGGATGAGTCGTCGGCGGCGGGGAAGGTGCCGTTTGCGCTGTTGGAGGCTGCTCGGAGGCTCGGCAAGCCGGTGATTCTGCTGTCGGGGTGTGTGAGGGTGCCACAGGGAAGTGGCCTTTTAGACGGCTTTGCGGCGGTGAGGGGTGTGTCGCCGCTGAACGCGAGCCGTGAGGACATGACGGCGGCGGCCACTGTGCCTCGGCTGAAGGCGGCGGCGCTGCACGAACTTTTGGGGCTGTTCGGGTGTTAGCTTTATGACTAACAACCTGAATACTATGACAGCACAGAAATCACTGAAGGGCACGCGCACGGAGAAGAACCTTGCCACGGCCTATATAGCTGAATCGGGCGCGGTAACGCGTTACACTTATTACGCTCAGACGGCGCAGAAGGAGAATTATTTCTATATCTCGAACGTTTTCAAGGAGACGGCCGACAATGAGCTTCACCACGGCAAGATTTTCTTGAAATATCTGACTGAGGGCACAGTAGAGGCTCCGGGTCCGGTGGGTGTTGACAATGGTCTGTTGGCTCCTACGGAGGAGAATCTTGGCATAGCTGCCAATGAGGAGCTGCACGAGGGTGTGGAGCTTTATCAGAATGCAGCTGACGTGGCCGAGGAGGAGGGCTTCAGCGACATAGCGGCTCGTTTCCGGGCCATCGCGACGGTGGAGAATTTCCACCGCGACCGTTTCCTGAAGCTGCAGAAGCAGGTGAAGGAGGGCACGGTGTGGAAGCGCGACAAACCCATCAAATGGCAGTGCCTGGTATGCGGGTATGTGTTTGAGGGTATAGAGCCGCCGTTGGTTTGCCCGGCCTGCCTGCACCCCTACCAGCACTATATGCCGATGGATGGCGAATGAGCGCGGCTAAGGAGCTTAAGGAATTTAAAGAGCTTAAGGCGGGCGCTGAGGGCAGCGGCGCGGAGGGCGCGGGCGCGAATAAGGAGCTTAAGGAATTTAAGGAGCTTAAGGAGCTTAAGGCGGGCGCTGAGTGAGGGCGGCTAAATTAGCTAATTTAGCTACCTTAGCTAAAAGGCTTTTTCTAATGCGAGAAATGCGGAGTTAGCAAAATTTTGCTAACTTTGCATTATGAAGAAGAAGTATGTCTGCGGCATAGACATCGGGGGCACCAACACGGTGGTGGCTCTGGTGGATGAGCAGGGGGTTATCCCGGCGCGGCGGTCGATGCCGACGGCCGGGGAAACGGTGGAGGCCTATGCCGCCAAAATAGGGGAACTGATAGAAGAAATATTGGCAGATGCCGGTGTTCGACGCGAGGAAGTGTCGGGCATCGGCATCTGTGCGCCGTGTGCCGACTATCGCACGGGTATGATTGAGGCAGCCACTAATCTGCCGTGGCCGATGCCGATAGCGCTGCGCGACATTGTGAGCAAGGCTACGGGTATGGCGGTGGCGGTGAGCAACGACGCTAATGCGGCGGCTGTGGGCGAGATGCGCTATGGGGCGGCACGCGGCATGAAGGATTTCATCGTGCTGACGCTTGGCACGGGTGTGGGCAGCGGCATTGTCTGCGACGGGCATCTGCTCACGGGGCACCGCGGCTTCGCGGGTGAGCTGGGCCACAGCTCGGTGCGCGGCGGCGAGGGGCGGAAGTGCGGCTGCGGTCGTACGGACTGCTTGGAGACGTATTGCGCGGCGCCGGGTGTGGTGGCTACGGCGACGGCTGTGATGCGTCGCAGAGGCATGGAGGTGCCCGCTGAGCTGACGGCGAAGATGGTGGGTGAGGCGGCCGACCGCGGCGAGGAATGGGCCGTGGAGGCGCTCGAATACACGGGCTCGGTGATAGGGCGCGCGTGTGCCGATTTTGTAACGTTCTCCGACCCGGAGGCGATAATTCTCTTCGGCGGGGTGGCGAATGCTTTCCGCCACTTTGAGCCGGCCATGCGCAAGGCTTTGGAGGAGCACACGCTGTTTCTGTACCGGAACCGGGTGAAGATACTGGCTACGGGGCTGAAGGCTACCGACGCGGCGGTGCTTGGAGCGGCGGCGCTGGCGTGGTAGCCGGGTAGCAGGGTAGCTGAGTAGCTAAGGTAGCTACAGTAGCTACCAAGCGGCGGCATTAAACTCATTAAACTCATTATTAGCGCAAGCGCTAACATGAAAAAGATTCTTTTAATTTTAGCGGCACTGTGTGCCATGGCCACGGCGGGGGCGTACACTCCGAGCGAATCGGTGCGCGCGGCTCAGCGCGAGTTCGCAGCCGACCGGTTCGGCATCTTCATTCACTGGGGCATCTACTCCATGTTCGGCCAGGGAGAGTGGTATCTCAACTCGGGCGTCAACGAAAAGGAGTACTGCAAGGCTGCCGGGGGCTTCTACCCTATCGGCTTCAACGCCGACGAATGGGCGGAGGCCATCAGCGCTTCGGGGGCGCGTTACATCACTTTCACCACGCGCCATCACGACGGCTTCTCGATGTTCGGCACCTCGACAAGCAACTACAACATTGTTGACGGCACTCCCTTCGGCCGCGATGTGCTGAAGGAGCTGGCGGCGGCCTGTCAGCGCCACAGCCTGAAGCTGCATCTCTATTACTCGCACCTCGACTGGCGGAGGGAGGATTATCCGCTTGGCCGCACGGGGAGGCGCACGGGGCGCGACACGACGCATCAGAACTGGACCTCTTACCGCAATTTCATGGACCGTCAGCTCACGGAGCTGCTTACCAACTACGGTCCCATCCGTGCGATATGGTTTGACGGCTACTGGGACCACGACTCCGACACGGTGCCGTTCGACTGGCAGCTCGACAGCCAGTATGCTCTTGTGCACAGGCTGCAGCCGGGGTGCCTGGTGGCCAACAACCATCATGAGGACGTGCTTCCGGGCGAGGATATTCAGATTTTTGAGCGCGATGTGCCGGGCGAGAACACTGCGGGCTACAGCGAGCAGGCTCTGGCGCAGCTGCCCAAGGAGACGTGCCAGACCATGAACGGGATGTGGGGGTATAAGGTGAAGGACACGGTCTACAAGAGCGTGGACGAGCTGATACGTCTGCTGGTGCGCTGCTCGGGGATGGGAGCGAATCTGCTGCTGAACATCGGTCCGCGACCCGACGGGCGGTTGCCTGAGCAGAGTCTGGAGCGGCTGCGCGGCATGGGCGAGTGGCTGAAGGTGTATGGCGCCACCATCTACGGCACGGAGGGCGGCGAGGTGAAGCCGCAGCCGTGGGGCGCCACCACACGCAAGGGCAAGGAGCTGTATGTGCATATCCTGCAGGCCGACAGTGTGCCGGCGTCAGGGCTCTTCCTGCCGGGCGTTAAGGCCAAACACGCCGAGGAGTTCGCCACGGGGCGGAAGGTGGAGTTGCAACGCTCTGACGAGGGCGTAACGCTTGCTGTGGACCGGCAGGCGGCCAAGGGTCCCGACTACATAATAACGCTGAAATGATGACTCTGCTTGAGATTTGCTGCGGCTCGTTGGGGGCGGTGAAGGAGGCTGTGGCGGCCGGTGCCGACCGTGTGGAGCTATGCTCGGGGTTGGCGGAAGGTGGCATGACGCCCTCCTTCGGACTGATTCGGGAGGCGGTGGCCACGGGCTTGGCGGTGAATGTGCTGATAAGGCCGCGTCCGGGCGATTTCCACTACGACAGGGGGGAGGTGCGTGTGATGCTCGGCGATGTGCGCATGGCGGCCGGGGCAGGGGCGTCGGGGTTGGTGATAGGGGCGCTGACGCCGGAGGGGAATCTGAGTTGCCGTGTCATGGACCGGCTGATGAGGGAGGCGCGCAGTGTCAACCCGGACATCACGTTCACTCTGCACCGGGCTTTCGACCTGTGTCGCGACCCGGAGGCGGCTTTGGAGGTGGCCATACGGCACGGCTTCGACCGGATACTGACGTCGGGGTGCGCGGCATCGGCCATAAAGGGCCTGGGGCTGCTGCGGCGGCTGAAGGCGCTGAGCGGCGGCAGGATACTGATTATGGCGGCAGGGGGTGTCAACAGCCGTAACGCGGCGCTGTTGGCAGAAGCTGCCGACGAGCTGCACGCCTCGGCGCGGAGGTCGCTCGACTCGACCATGAGATGGCGCCGCAAGGGTGTGCCCATGGGGTTGCCGGGTGAGGACGAATACTTACGCAAGGAAACAAGCAGGGAGGAAATACGCAATATTTTAAAGGCAATAGGACGATGAAGCTGCAAATTGCAACTCTTATAATGGCCGTGGCAGCCATATTCAACACGGGCAACACGGGCGCCGCGCAGATGGCTCCCACGGCCGACTCGGCGCTGAATTTCTTATACCGCTACATGCCGGAGCCTGACAGGGCCATGTATGACACGGCGTTCTGGCGGCAGAATGTGGAGGCGTCGCTGCGTGCGCGCGCGGAGATGCCGTGGGGCGCGTCGGTGCCGCTGCGCGAGTGGTATCACTTTGTACTGCCTGTGCGCGCCAACAACGAGAACCTCGACATGAGCAGGCCGGTGTTCTACGCCGAGCTGAAAGAGCGTGTGAAGGGTCTGGGCATGAAGGAGGCCATCTTGGAGGTCAACCACTGGTGCCACGAAAAGGTAACGTACCGGGCGTCGGACGCGCGGACCTCGTCGCCGCTGTCGTGTGTGAGCCAGGCCATAGGGCGCTGCGGCGAGGAGTCGACGTTTGCTGTGGCGGCGCTGCGCAGCGTGGGCATACCGGCGCGTCAGGTCTACACGCCGCGCTGGGCGCATACCGACGACAATCACGCCTGGGTGGAAGCCTGGGCCGACGGCAAATGGTACTTCCTGGGCGCCTGCGAGCCGGAGCCGATTCTCAACCTTGCCTGGTTCAATCAGCCGGCAAGTCGGGGCATGATGATGCACACGAATGTGTTCGGCGGCGACTACGACGGCCCGGAGGAGGTCATGGACCGAAACCGGCATTACACCACTATAAATGTTACGGCCAACTACGCTCCCACGGCGCTGACCACGGTGAAGGTAACGGATGTCGCGGGCAAGCCGGTGAAGGATGCGCGTGTGGCGTTCTGCGTCTACAACTACGCGGAATATTACCCGGTGGCGGTGCGCACGAGCGACAGTGAGGGTAACGCCACGCTGAGCACAGGCCGCGGCGACATGGTAATCTTTGCTTCCGACGGCACCCACTTTGGCATGGGCAAGGCCACGGCGGGCAGCTCGCTGACGGTGCCTCTGCAGTACTCGGAAGGCTCGCGGGCGACGCTGGAGTTCGACCTGGTGCCGCCGCCGTCGTCGGCCACGCTGCCTCAGGCCACGCCGCAGCAGAGGGCTCTCAACGACCGCCGCATGGTGCGCGAAGACAGTATCCGCAATGCCTACACAGCCACGTTTGCCACGTCGCAGCAGGCTTACGCGGCGGCGCAGCGGTTGGGGCTGCCGGTGGTGCGTTACGCCTCGGTGATAACGGCCTCGCGCGGCAACCACGCCATGATTGAGGCCTGGCTCGACTCGCTGCAGCCGCAGCAGAGGGCCGTGGCCTTCGACCTGCTGGAATCGCTGTGCGAGAAGGATAGGCGCGATGTGAGTCGCGAGGTGCTCGACGACTGTCTCAGCCTGACGCCGCAGCCCTCGGGGCGGTGGAAAGCGCTGCACAAGGAGTATGTGCTGAACCCGCGTGTGGAGAATGAGCTGCTGACGCCTTACCGGGCTTTCTTCGGCTCTGTGGTGAAGCCTGCGGAGGCCGAGCGTTATCGCGGCAATGCGGAGGAGTGGATTGCCCGGGTGCGCCGCCATATAAAGCCCGACGACACGGAGAACCCGAAGCGGCTGCGGAAGTCGCCTGAGGCTGTGTGGCGCACGGGCATCGCCGACGCGCTCAGCGCCAATATCTGCTTGGTGGCGGGGTTGCGCAGCTTCGGGGTGCCGGCTCGCATCGACCCGGTAACGGGCAAGACGCAGTTCGCCTCGAAAAAGGGGGAATGGGTGGATGTGAACTTATTCAACACGCCTTCGCAGGAGGGTGTGAAGGGTGGCTCTTCGGCGCTGTTCAAGGCTGCGGCCACGGAGCACAAGGCGGTGGCTGAGCCGCGTTATTACAGCCATTTCTCGCTGTCGAAACTCGGGGATGCGTCCTCTCTTCTCCTCCTTCCCGTGCAGATGGGGTATCCGGAGGGGATGACGCTGCAGCAGTGGCTCGACAGCAAGCCGCTTTTGGACGCGGGCGAGTATCTGCTCACCACGGGTCAGCGCTTGGCCGACGGCACGGTGCTGGCGCGCACGGAGCTCTTCTCTGTGGGCGAGAACGACAAGGAGGTGAAGGTGCCGGTGGTGATGCGTCATGACGACTCGCGGCTGCAGGTAATAGGCAGTCTCGACGCTGAGACGCTCTATCAGCCCATGGGCGAGAGAGAGGAGAGGGAGCCGCGCTCGCTGCTCTCCACGGCCGGAAGGGGGTATTATGTGCTGGGGCTCATAGCGCCTAACCACGAACCGAGCGCCCATGTGCTGGCCGACATTCAGGCCGCCGCCGACAAGATCGGGGCGCTCCCCAACAAGATTATCCTGCTCTTTGCCGACGCGCAGGCTGCGTCGCGCTTCACGCCGCTCACGGGGCTGCCGCTCAATGTTTGTTTCGGCACTGACGTCAACGGGCGCACGGCCGCTCAGCTGCAGGAATCGCTGAAGCTCACCTCGCCGCTCCAGAAGCCGGTAATCGTCATCGCCGACAGCTTCGGACGGGTGGTTTATGTCTCGGAGGGGTATGTAATCGGCACGGCCGACAGGCTGCTGCAGCTGCTCCCCTCTTTAAAATAACTCTTAATAAATTTACTGAATATGAAATGCCCTAATTGCCACAAGGATATCGACCGTCCGCTGCCTTTCTGCCCGTCATGCGGCACGCCGCTCGACGGCTCCGAGAACCACAACCAAACTACGGTAAACGTCAACCCCAACCCCGGGCCGCAGATGCCGCAGCCTGCCAAGCCTGCTGTGAACGCTAAGAAGCAGCTGCTGATAATTCTGGGCGCGGTGGTGGCCATCGCCATCATCATTATATTGGTGCTGAACTTCGACCGCTGGAAACCGGCGTCGAACGACTCTGACGCGGAGGTGGAAGAGGTTACGCTCACGGAAGAGCCTGCGGAGGTGGTGAGCGTGGAGGAAAGTGGCTCCGGGTCGCTGGCAAACCTGTCGGAGATTGGGGGCGCGCTCGATTTCTCGGAATTGGCTTGCTCGCACTATTTCACGCCGGAGGAGCTGGCGCCGCTGACGTCGCAACAGCTGCGGCTGCTGCGCAACAGCATCTACGCGCGCCACGGCCGCTATTTCAAGAGCGAGGATCTGCAGCGGTATTTCTCGCAGTTCGACTGGTATCAACCTTACCGCGAGGAGATTGGACAGAATGATTTGTCTCCCACCGAGCTGCATAACGTGGAGCTGATTCGCAGCTATGAGTAGGGCAAGAGCGGGTATTTTAGCTATTTTAGCTGTTTTAGCTATTTTAGCTCTGTTGCCGGGTTGCTCGCGCCGGGAGAAGCTGCGCTACACTCCGCGCTCGGAAGAGAGGGAGGAGCGCCAAGAGCAAGCTGAGCAAAAAGAGCGTTTGCAGATTTCGGCCTCTGAGGTAGACCCGGAGCACGCCAACAAGGGCCCGGTAGACGCTGTGGCGGCGCGGCAGGCTCTCCTCAGCGCCTACCCCGACTGCATCAGCGCCATCAGCGGAAACTCCATAGTTATGGCTAACGGCGAGCGCATCCCATTCGACGACGGCAAGGCGAAAGACTGGCAAACGCTGCTCGACGAGGGCGACGCAGAGGATATGTTCTTCATCCCCTACTCGTCGCGCCGGGGCACGCCGCTCTATCTCAACGACGCGGGGCGGTCGCGCTGCGAGGCTCTCTTCCGCGCCATGTACGGCAACTCGGAGGCCGCGGTGCGCCGCAACTGCGAAACGGTCGACTGGTTCGGGCAGAAGGTGCTCTTCGCCTCGCCCAACGGCGCCGCCGACTCGCTGCGGGCTGTCGCCCGGGAGATTAAAGGGCACCCGGAGCTGATGAAGTATGTGAAGAGTTCGGGCACGCTCTACTGGCGACCGGTGCGCGGCGCCAAGCGTATGAGCGCCCACAGCTATGCCATTGCCTTCGACATTGCGGTGGCCTACTCCGACTACTGGCAATGGAACGCGGGCACAAACAAAGAGCTTGCGCGGGTGCAGTACAAAAACCGCTTTCCACGCAAGCTTGTGGATATTTTTGAGCGCCACGGTTTCATCTGGGGCGGCGCCTGGTACCACTACGACACCATGCACTTTGAGTTTCGCCCCGAGCTGCTCCGCTACGCTGCCGCAGTGGGGGCTTAGGCGGCAGCTTGGTAGCTAAGGTAGCTATGGTAGCCGTGTAGCTAAGGTAGCTGTGTAGCTAAGGTAGCCGGGGCTTTTAAGCGCTTTTAGATTGCTATAATTTTGGTGCCGGCGCAGGCTTTAGCCGCGTAAATCCGTCGCTTGCTCGCTTGCACGCCGCTGCCCTCTGCGCCCGCCTTAAACTCCTTAAGCTCCTTAAACTCCTTATTCGCGCCCGCGCTTCAGGTAGTCATCAATAGCTTTGGCGGCTTTTCGGCCGGCGCCCATGGCGAGAATCACTGTGGCGGCGCCCGTCACGGCATCGCCGCCGGCAAACACGCCTTCGCGGCTCGTGCGGCCGTCGTCGTCGGTGGTGATGCAGCCGCGGCGGTCGGTGTCGAGTCCCTTCGTGGTGTCCTTCAGCAGCGGGTTAGGGCTGGTGCCCAACGCCATTATCACCACATCGGCGTCAATGTCGTGCTCGCTGCCGGCAATCGGCTCCGGACGGCGGCGTCCACCCGCGTCAGGCTCGCCGAGAGCCATCTTCACACAGCGCAGACCGCGCACCCAGCCATCGTCAGTGCCCAGAATCTCCACCGGGTTGGTGAGCAGATGAAACTCTATGCCCTCCTCCTTGGCGTGATGCACCTCCTCGCGGCGTGCCGGCAATTCCGCCTCACTGCGCCGGTAGACAATCATAGCCTCGGCGCCCAAGCGCTTGGCAGTGCGCACAGCGTCCATAGCAACGTTGCCGCCGCCTACCACCACAACGCGTTTGCCCGTGTATACAGGCGTGTCGTAGTCAGGGTCGTAAGCGCACATCAGGTTATTGCGCGTCAGGAACTCATTGGCCGAATAGACGCCGTTGAGGTTCTCGCCGGGGATGCCCATGAAACGCGGCAGACCGGCGCCCGAGCCGATGAAGACGGCGTCGAAGCCCTCCTTGTCCATCAGCGAGTCGATGGTGACGGTGCGTCCGGCCACCACGTCGGTCTCTATCTCCACGCCAAGACGCTTCACGGCCTCCACCTCGGCGGCCACCACGCGCTGCTTGGGCAATCGGAACTCCGGAATGCCGTATACCAACACACCGCCAACCTTGTGCAGCGCCTCGAAAATCTTCACCTTATACCCGGCGCGAGCCAGGTCGCTGGCACAGGCCAGTCCCGACGGACCCGAGCCTATCACAGCCACCTTGCCCTTAGACTCGGCAGGTTTCTCGGCAGGCTTCTCGGCAGAGGCATTGGCAATGGCCCAGTCGCCCACAAAGCGTTCGAGCTTGCCTATGCTCACCGGCTCGCCCTTGATGCCCAACACGCACGAACCCTCGCACTGGGTCTCCTGCGGACACACACGGCCGCACACAGCCGGCAGACTCGAGTCCTGAGCTATGATGCCGGCGGCTCCGGCAATATCGCCCTCGCGCAAGGCTTTGATAAACTGCGGAATCTGCAGATTCACCGGGCACCCCTTTACGCAGCGCGGGTTCTTGCAGTTCAGACAGCGTTCCGCCTCGGCGCGCGCCTCCTCCTCGTTATAGCCCAGACATACTTCTTTGAAATTGCGTGCTCTCTCGGCCGGATTCTGCTCGCGAACCGGCACACGCGGTTTTATATTGGCCATGGTATCAGTGATTACAGGTGCATTTGGTGGTTTTGGGGTTGTTGCGATACATATTCTGGCGCCTCATAGCCTCGTCGAAGTCCACCTTATGGGCGTCGAACTCCGGGCCGTCAACACAGGTGAACTTCGTTTCGCCGCCCACCGTAACGCGGCAGGCGCCGCACATACCCGTGCCGTCAACCATCAGCGCGTTGAGGCTCACCACCGTGGGTATGCCCGCTTTTTTGGTGCTCAGCGACGCGAACTTCATCATTATCATCGGGCCGATGATGACGCAGCGCGTGTAGCGGCCCTTGTTGTAGAGCTGCTCCATAAGCGCCGGCACCATGCCGTGGAAGCCTTCCGAGCCGTCGTCGGTGCAGAGATACAGATTGCCGGCCACCTGCCGCATCTCGTCAACGTAGCAGAGCAGCTCCTTGGTCTTGGCGCCGATGATTACGTCAGCGTCGATGCCCTTTGAGCGCAGCCATTTCACCTGCGGATAGACGGGAGCGGCACCCACGCCGCCGGCCACGAAGAGAATACGCTCGGCGCGCAGCTGCTCGTCGCTCAGCTCCATCAGGTCGGTGGGGCGCCCAAGCGGGCCCACCACGTCGGCAAATCTATCTCCCACCTCCAGGCTGTTGATTTTCTGCGACGACAGACCCACGTTCTGCGTCACTATGGTAACGGTGCCTTCCTCGGCGTCATAATCGCAGATGGTCAGGGGTATGCGCTCCCCCTCCTCGTCAACGCGAACTATCAGGAACTGGCCCGGCAGCGCCGACTCGGCTATGCGCGGCGCATATACCCGCATCTCCGTAACAGCGCCCGAAAGCCACCTCTTGCTTTTTATCTCGTACATGTTTCAGTTAGGTTTATTCTGAATTAGGTATTTAAGTTTGCAAAAATAATCCTTTTTTTATTATTGACAAAAACTTTAATTAACTTTGCGTCATGAAAAGAGCTGATTTTGAAATCATGGCGCCGGTAGGCAGTCCGGCGGCGTTGTCGGCGGCGGCGCGTGCCGGGGCCGACGCTGTCTATTTCGGCATTGCGGGGCTGAACATGCGCTCGCGCTCGGCCGCCAACTTCACCCTCGAAGACCTGCCCGACATGGCCGAACGCTGCCGCCGACTCAACCTGCGCTCATACCTCACCGTAAACACCATTATCTACGATGACGACATAGCGCAGATGAACCGCATCATCGACGCGGCCGCCGACGCCGGCATCTCGGCTGTCATAGCCACCGACATCTCCACCATCCTCTACTGCCGCCGCCGCGGCGTACCCGTGCATATCTCCACGCAGGCCAACATCTCCAACACCGAGGCGGTGCGGTATTACGCGCAATGGGCCGAGACGGTGGTGCTCAGCCGCGAGCTCAACCTCACGCAGGTGGAAGCCATTCACCGCGCCATCGTCAGCGAACCCATCCTTGGCCCGGGCGGAAAGCCGGTGAGCATAGAGATGTTCTGCCACGGCGCTCTGTGCATGGCCGTCAGCGGCAAGTGCTACCTCAGCCTCCACGCCATGAACAGCTCGGCTAACCGGGGCGCCTGCACGCAGATATGCCGCCGCGCCTACCGTCTCAGCGACAAGGATTCCGACAATGAGATTGAGGTGGACAATGAGTTCCTGATGAGCCCCAAGGACCTCAAGACCATCCATTTCCTCGACCGCATGGTCGACGCCGGGGTGCGGGTATTCAAGATTGAGGGGCGCGCCCGCGGTCCGGAATATGTGGCGGCCACGGTGAGCTGCTACGATGAGGCTCTGCGTGCCATTTGCGACGGCTCTTTCGGCGAAGAGAAGGTCCGCGGCTGGGACGAGCGTCTGGCGCGTGTCTTCAACCGCGGATTCTGGAACGGGTATTACTTAGGGCAGCGCTTGGGCGAATGGAGCGGCAAGTATGGCTCATCAGCCACGCGCACCAAGTCGTACGCTGCCAGGCCGCTGCGCTATTTCCCGCGCCTGGGGGTGGCCGAGTTCCTGCTCGAGGCCGGCGAAATTCGTGTCGGCGACGAGCTGTTGGTAACGGGTCCCACCACGGGCGCCTTGGAGTTCAAGGCAGGTGAGCTGCGACTCGACTCGGGCGTTACGGACAAGGTTGTCAAAGGGGACGTCTTCTCTGTTGCCGTTCCTGCCAAGATTCGCCTTTCCGACCGCCTTTACCTGCTGCGTTAACGCCTCCTCTCTCTTCCTGCGCTAACGCCTCCTCTCTCTTCCTGCGCTAACGCGCGACCTTCCTTTCGCCTCTAAGGAGGAGAGTTTCGGCGTCTCCAAAACGCTCCAGCGTCCCGTCAGGGTCAGGCGGTAGAGAGTCGGCCCCAAGGCCATACGCCCGGTGGCAGGCGCCGCAAAGGGCAGCACATAGCGGCGGCGACCTATGCTGAGCCAGTCGGCCTCGGTGTTGCTGATGTCTATGAGCATATCGTCGGCTATGGGGGTGGTGGTCAGCGCAAGCGTCTCATCCTCGGCGCGCAGCCGCAGCTTCAGGTCGGCAGGCGACGTTACCGCTCCGTGCAGCTTGAGAATGCGCCCGCCGGGGGCTTCGAGCTGCAGACTCACCGTGGCGTCTTCCACGTCATGGAGCATCTTGCTATAGTCGGGATACGAGTGAACCATCACCAGACTGTTGTCCTGACGCAGCAGCACACGGCCCGACTGACGCACAATATCGGTGGCACGCACACTGCGGCGGTATGCCCGGCGCGCGCCCGCAAGCTGCAGCACGAGCGTTGAGGCTTCGGCGGGGGCATCTTGGCTCTGCACCAAATAGAGCTCGTCGGCGGTGCCGTCCCACTGCAGTGCGAGGAAGTCGGGCAGCCCGCGGAAGAGTATCTGCGGACGCGCATTCTCCAGCCTCATCAGGCAGCCGCTGTCGCTCAGCGCATACACACAGGCGTCAGCTTCACAGAGCATTCGCGGCTCGCGCACCGTCTGCCGTATCACCGGGCGACAGTTGGTATGGCGCCCAAGAGCGTCGTGGGTCAGGGCGAACACGGCCTCCTCGGTGCATACATACAGGTACTGACGGGTGTAGGCGCCGCCGCCGCCGGGCATGGCCGCTATGGCAAGGATGCGGCTGCCCAGGCGCGTCTCCGACTGTATCGCCATGGGGTTACAGGCCTCGGTGGTCTGCAGCACATCGCCGCGCGCTATGTGCAGAAAAGGGCCGTGTGCCATGATGCGGTCGCCCAGGCCGGAAGCCGCAGCCTGTGCCGGCAGCACTTCCATCACCTTGCCTGTGCCGGGACCGATGTACACAGGCTCCGTAACGCCCGGTTTCAGCACGGCGGCCTCCACCCACGGGCCGTTGCCCAAATCGGCCTCTAACTCTGCCGTGGGACGGGTGGGCAGAAAGCAGCTCATGCTGCGGCGGTCGCTCAGATAGACAACGCTCATGTCGGCGCCCGACAGCACGCTGCTCTCCTGCTCGACGAATATCTCCACATCTTTGAAGAACTCGTTCCACAGGGGTTCCGCCGGGGCCTCCAGGGTTACTTTCACGCGGTAGGGTGTGATGGCGAAGCTGCCGCCGGTGGTGCCGATTGCGTTGCCGTCGGCGTCGAAGGTTACGGGCAGCATCATGCGGTCGTAGCCCTGCCACGGCGCTGTGGGCACGCGCACTCCCTCCGACACGCAGAAGACGCTGCCGTCCCACAGCCTGGCCATCACCTTCACGGTTACGGGCTGCACCAGTCGGCCGCCGTTGCGGCAGCTCTCCAGGGCCTTCTCCCACGCGCGTTTCACGGCGCCTTCGGTCTGGCTGCGCACGCTCTCGGGCACGCCGGTGCGCAGGTCGGCTACCTTGCGGCTCCATGTGCAGGCCTCTATGCTGAAGGTTACGGGCGTCTCGGCCTCGTACTCGACGGTGAAACGCAGGTCCTTAGGCAGGCTGCCGAGGGCGGTGTAGTCGGAGATGTCATCCTCCCAGCGCAGAAAACGCAGGGTGCCGTCGGCACGGCGGCAGACAAGGAAATCGCCGCACGGCGAGGTCTCTTCAACGGCACCCGCCTGTCCGTCTATAATCTCCTCGCGCTGTATATAGATGTGGTAGCGGTCAAGGGTGCCTTCAAGGTAGAGGATGCCTTTCTCGGCGTCGAGGCTGATGATATTGTCGAACTCGCCGCGCCGGTCTATACCCACCATCTTGCGGCCCGTAATGGCCAGCAGGGTGGGCAGGACCACGGGGTGAAAACAGTCGAAGGTGTCCGGACGACTGTTTTCCAGGTCCATGACGTTGCCGTGAATATGGAGTGGCCAGCTCCGTTGTTGCATATTGTCGAGTATCATAGTGTTTGGGGTTTAAGTTGGGTTAATAATTTGTTTCTCTGCGCCACGAAGGCGTGGAAAGCGCCCATGATGTCGAGCAGGGCTATTGAGGCGTTCTCGCTGTCCACCTTGGCGGCTTCCGAGCCTGCAAAGGCGGCTTCGCGACCTCTGAACGAGGGTGCCATACCGCTCACTTCGGCAAAGAGGCTTATCTGGGTCTTCAGCATCTCGGCGGCGCCCTGGTTCCAGCCCGTTCCCGAGACTTGCTGCGGCGACACCTGCCGCGAGGTGCGTTTGTAAGGGATGATGGCGCCCGGCTCGGCCCAGATGCGACGCATATCGCGCCAGGTGAAGCCGTCGGGTAGCTGTTCGGTGGGAAAGAGCAGCACTCCCTTGGCGCTCTGGTCGATGACGCGGTCAAGCAGCTCCACAAGGCGGTTGATGTGCTGTTGTTGCGGCGCCACGTCGGCCACAAGCGAATGTGTCTCGCCGTCGGTCATCGGGTAGAGGCGCATCACAAAGGGGAGACTGCCGTCGGGGCGCAGGGTCTCTTTCAGTATCAGCCCCGAGGGGGAGAGCCACGTCTGCAGCCATGCCGCATCGGTCTTCATCAGCACCGTAACGCCCGGCTCGCCGTCGCGCCGACGCTCTGCCTGAAGGCGCTCCAGACCGTTCATGGCCTCTTCGCTGAAGGGAAGGGTGATGTATTCGGCGTGCTTCAGGTCGTGGCAGTGAAGGGTATGCACGGGCTGCCGACGCCACACTTCTATCACCCTGACGTAGCCGCCCATAGAGGGTATCTGCCAGTCTATATTCTCCTCTAAGCAGGGTGCCGAGCTCTCGCTCCCCTCTTTGCCGCGGTAATGCTCCATCAGGGCGCGGCAGCGGTAAGGATCGCTGTTGCCGAAGTGCTGAAGCAGCATCGTGGCGCTGAAGTCGTGCAGCATGCCTATCATGGTGGCGTCGCTGCCGTCCGGCTCCATAAAGCGGCTGAAGAACATACGGTCGGGCGACACGTTCACAAAGGCTGTCTTCCCCTCGGTGGGGTCAAGGCGCAGGCGGTTCACGGTCATGCCGCTGATGAGGAACTCCTCAAGGCTGCGGGCGTCCAGGTCAAGGTCGTTGCGCACGTCCAAATCGAGGTTTACCTGCGTTCCGGCGCGGAGGTAGCGGTAACGGCCCACAACAGATTTCAGCAGCTGGCGGATGAGGTTGTTGGCCGAGGTGCCCTCTGTGCCGTAGCTCAGCCGTTTGCAGCGGCGCCGCCCGCGGCGGAAGGGCTCCAGAGTCATCCACGCATCCTCGCAGCGGGTTATCAGTTTCTTGCTCATGGCTCAAGCATCTGGGGTAAGAGGATTTCTGACAGGCGGAAGGTGCCGTCCACCGGCTCTGTAACGGCTCTCAGCTCGTAGCCGGGGGTGATGACGCGCAGGTTCGTGCCCACGCCGTAGACGATGAGTCGGTCGGCACTGCGGAACACGGCCGGGTTGAGGCGTGTGCCGCGCAACAGGCTCAGCCGCTGGCGCTTGTGGTAGTTGGTGCCGGCCTCGTGGAAGCGATATACGGCCTCTTCCCAGGTGTCGAGCTGAAGGCTCACCGGACGGATGCACCGGTCGCTCAGGGTGATGCTCATGCGGTCGTTGCTCAGCATCTGCGCCGTGCAAGCGGGTCCCAGGTTCTCTACGGGCAGATACTCTATGGGCGCCGTGGCCAACAGGTGGCGGTAACGGGCATGGAGCACGTCAAGGAGCTCGCGGTCAAGGGGTTGGCGCTCGTTCTCGGCTGGCAGCATCAGCGTGCGACTCAGGCCCAGGCGGTTGCGGTAGAGATTCAGCATCTCGGTTTCTGTATAGTTCTTCATCTTTGCTTTTTAATAAATGGGCGGCGCCGGCTGTTTTCAGATTTAATGTGCGGCGCCGCCCGGTTGTCAGACAATAATTTTAAATGTTGTGGCGGCAGTGTCGTTTACCCTTTGGGCAGTGAGGCGCTGCGCTGGCCGAGGATGCGGGTGTGGGCGTTGGGGTAACGCAGGGTCAGGCAGGAAGCCTCGGTGAGCACCATCGCCTCGGTGTTGCGCTGACCGCTGCCGCGCAGGTCCAGACGGTCGGCACGGAAGGGGATGAACACGTGCTTCTGTATGTATTCGGGGTCCACTATGATGCCGTCGTCGGGACGACCCATGGCGTCGAACACCTCCGAGAAGACCACATACAGCCTGCCGAACTTGCTCTGGATGACGTTGAAGTCGATGCCCCATACGGTCTCCTGGTCGAGCGCCGAGAGCATCTTCGTACTCTCCATCTTGTTCAGGGCGGCTATCAGCCCCGACCCGGCTATCAGCACCTTGCGGCGCGAACCGCTGTTGCCGGTGAAGGCGGTGCGCATCACGTCGACCATGTCGGCGGCCTTCAGCGAGTCGAGCTGAAGCTCTACCTCCTTGCCGGCCTGGTGCCAGATGCCTTCCGTTACGGTTACGGTCTCCTGCTTGCGCGGGTCGTACACCTTCATGCGGTGGCCGAAGAGGAACTGTTTCTCCATGCCGAGGCGCATGTCGTACACGGCGGCCTCCTGCTGGTCGGTGAAGTCCCAGCCAATCTCTTTGTGGCTCAGCTTCATCACTATGCTCTGCTCAATCTGCATCTTGAAGATCTGGCAGAAGTTGGTGCGCTTGCGGGGCAACACGCTGTATTGCGGCGTCTGTACGTCGAGCTGCGTGGCCGCACGACCCATACGCACAATCTTGCCGGTGTAGTTGGCGGTGTCGCCGCTCATCGGGCCGATGAGCGTCAGCGAGGTGTCGTCTTTGTCGCTGACGTAGGCCGATTCGTTGTTGCCGTCGGCGCACTCAATCATCACACATTCCGACGGCTCGAACAGCGAGGAGTCATTTACCTTCACCGTGGAGGTCTGCATACCGTCGTCGGTGTCGGAGAAGGTACCCCATGCCACGGTGGTTGTAGAGTCGGCGCGGATGTCGGCCGAGTAGTAATCCACCTCGAGGGCGTCGGCGTTGCGCACATGCCCCAGGCGCGAAATCTGGTCGAGGGGCGTTGCCATGGGGCGTACCCGCGTCACTGCGCGGTCTATGCTTGCGCCCATCAGCGTGGGCGATGCCTCTGTGGCCAGTTGAGTGGTAAGCGGCGCGCCGCTCACAATGTTTTGGTTACCGGCTATGCCGGTGGTAATGTTTTTGCTCATTTTTTCTCTCTCTTTTAATTTTTTAAATACCTTTTTTGTGTGTATCTCTTTTAGCTTTTTTAGCTTTTTTAGCCGTGTAGCCTTTGTAGCAATCAGCTTGCTGCAATTTTGGTGCAGGCGCAGGCTTTAGCCGCGAATATCGTCGGGCGCAGGCTTTAGCCGCGTATCTTCCGTCGTTTAAGCGCTCGCTGTGCTTGGCTTGGCTTAGTTGCGCCCATACTCCCACACGGAGGGCCTCAATCTGAAGAGCCGGGCCAGAAACAGGTCTTCGGGCGGTTGCAGCGTGCTGGGCACTCCCGGCGTTAGGTTGCGGGCCTCCAAGGCCGGCGTTTTCGCTGTGTCCTTTTGCATAAACTCCCTGATCGCATCATTGCGCCCCCGCTTGTATGCCTCCGCCTCCCCTTGGGTAGCTTGGGTAGCTTCTTTAGCTTGGGTAGCTTGGGTAGCTTGGGTAGCTTCTTTAGCTTCTGCCGCAGGCTCCGGGCTCTCTGCTTGGTTAGCTTCTGCCTCAGCCTCAGCCCCTGCCTGGTTAGCTTCAGCCGCGCTCTCTTCAGCTTGGTTAGCTTCTGCCGCAGGCTCCGGGCTCTCAGCCTCCGCGCCCTCCGCGCCGCTGCCCTCTGCGCCCCCCTTAAGCTCCTTAAGCTCCTTAAGCTCCTTATTCGCGCCCGCGCCCTCCGCGCCGCTGCCCTCTGCGCCCCCCTTAAGCCCCTTAAGCTCCTTAAGCTCCTTAAGCTCCTTAAATTCCTTAAGCTCCTTATTCGCGCCAGCGCCCTCAGCGCCAATTTTCTCTGTTGCTTTCATATTCTCTAAGTGTTATCTGAATTAATCTGCTGCAAAGTTAATATCTTTTTCAGTTTTATGCAAATATATTTTCAGGTAATTTTTCAGGCAAATCTGAATCCTCCCGAGTTTTCAGCCACTTAGCTTTTTCACGTTAACTTTCTTTAACTCTTTTACCCCTTTAATTTTTGTTACCACTATTGATTTCGCCCCTTTTTTTCCCTAACTTTGTGCTACCGTAGCTACAGTAGCTACAGTAGCTACAATAGCTACCTTAGCTACTACCCATCCGCTAAAGAAAACCCGATTATGAAAAACATTCTCATTGCCGCCGCCCTTTTCGCCTCTCCGGCCCTCTTCGCCGCCACAGACGTCCCGCTCAAAAACGGCTGGCAATTCTCCAAAGACTCCATCTCCTGGCAGTCCGTCTCCATCCCTCACGACTGGGCCATCTACGGCCCCTTCAGCCGCGACAACGACCTCCAGAAGGTCGTCGTGGAGCAAAACGGCGAAAAGGAAGCCACTTGGAAAACAGGCCGCACAGGTGGCCTCCCATACATTGGCAAAGGCTATTATAAAACCACCTTCTCGCTGCCCGACACGGCCGGCAAAGCCTTCACGCTACTCTTCGACGGCGCCATGAGCCACGCTCACGTCTACGTCAACGGCCGTCAGGTGGCCTATCGCCCCTACGGTTACGTGTCGTTCACCGCCGGTCTCGACGGGGTGGCGCGCCCGGGCGTCAACACGCTCGAGGTAAGCCTCGAGAACCTCCCCAAATCCTCGCGCTGGTACCCCGGCGCCGGTCTTTACCGAAACGTGCATCTCATCACCTCCAACCGCATCCACATACCCGTCTGGGGCATCTACCTCACCACGCCTTACGTCAGCCGCGAATACGCCGACGTCAAGCTGCTCACCTCGCTCGAAGGCCTGAAGAAGGGCGAGAAATTCTCGCTCGTAACCACGGTGACGGACCCGCAGGGCAAGGTGGTGGCAACTGACACGCACCCCTACTCCTACTATCCGGGAGTCGATGTGCAGCAGTATCTCAAGGTGCCCGCTCCGCAGCTCTGGAGCCCGGAATCGCCGTCGCTCTACAGTGCTGTTGTCGACGTGGTGGTCAACGGCAATGTGGTCGACTCGCACACGCAGCGCTTCGGCATCCGCACCGTAGAGCTCCGCACCGCCGACGGCTTCTACCTCAACGGCATCAAGCGCAAGATTCAGGGTGTCAACAACCATCACGACCTCGGCCCTCTCGGCGCCGCAGTCAACAAATCGGCGCTCCGCCATCAGCTGCAGATGCTCAAGGACATGGGCGCCGACGCGGTGCGCACAAGTCACAATATGCCGGCGCCTGAGTTGGTTGAGCTCTGCGACGAGATGGGCCTGATGCTCATGATCGAGCCGTTCGACGACTGGGCCTTCCGCCCCAAGAGCGAGAATGGCTACGGCACTCTCTTCAACGAATGGGCCGAACGCGACATGGTCAACATGGTGCGTGCCTTCCGCTCGAACCCCTCTGTGGTGATGTGGAGCATCGGCAACGAGGTGCCGAGCCAGTGGGGTCCCGACGGCCTCAAGGAGCTCTCTTTCCTGCAGGACATCGTGCATCGCGAGGACCCCACGCGACCGGTTACGCAGGGCATGGACCAGTTCGACGCGGTCATCAACAACGGCTTCGCGGCCGCCATGAACCTGCCGGGCTTCAACTACAAGGTAAACCGCTATCCGGAAGCCATCGGCAAGCTCCCCGGGGGGCTGCTCCTGGGCACGGAGACGGCCTCAACGGTGTCGAGCCGCGGTGTTTACCACTTCCCGGTAAAGCTCGCCGCCAACGCTGTTCACCCCGACCATCAGAGCAACAGCTACGATGTGGAATACTGCTCGTGGTCAAACATCCCTGACGACGATTTCTTCGCCGACGACTCGCTCGACTACAACATCGGTCAGTTTGTGTGGACGGGTTTCGACTATCTCGGCGAGCCTTCGCCCTACGACACTGACGCGTGGCCAAATCACTCTTCGGTGTTCGGCATCATCGACCTGGCGTCGCTGCCCAAGGACCGCTATTACCTCTATCGCTCGCGCTGGAACCGCGCCGACACTACGTTGCATATCCTGCCTCACTGGACATGGCCGGGTCGCGAGGGCGAAGTCACGCCGGTGTTCGTCTACACGAACTTCCCCAAGGCTGAGCTGTTCGTCAACGGCCGCAGTCAGGGGATGCGCGAAAAGAACGACTCAAGTCGCATGAACCGTTACCGCCTGATGTGGAACGAGGTGCTCTATGAGCCGGGTGAGGTGCGTGTGGTGGCCTACGACGCCAACGGCAACAAGGCTGCTGAGAAGGTGATGCGCACGGCCGGAAAGCCTTACGCGCTTAAGCTCTCGTCGGCAATGCCCTCGCTCAGCGCCGACGGTGAGGACCTGGCTTACATCACGGTGCAGGCGGTGGATAAGGAGGGCAACCCTGTGCCCTACGCCGACAACATGGTGCGTTTCAGCGTCCGTGGCGACGGCTCTTACCGGGCGGCTGCCAACGGCGACCCAACCTCTCTTGACCTCTTCCACCTGCCGCAGATGCCTCTCTTCTCCGGCGCCTGCACTGCCATTGTGCAGGCCGGCTCCAAACCCGGAAAAGTTACCCTCACCGCCACCGCCAAAGGCCTCAAAAGCGCCTCACTGACCCTGCTGGTAAGGTAGCCGCGGCTTATAAGTCTTATAAATCTTATAAGTCTAATAAGTCTAATAAGTCTAATAAAAACCCCTCAATAAAATGAATCTCACTCAAAGCATCCGCAAATCATTCTTCGAGCATTTCGGCGCGCAAGGCTCTGTCTACGCCTCCGCCGGCCGTATCAACCTCATCGGCGAACACACCGACTACAACGGTGGCTTCGTCTTCCCGGGCGCCATCGACAAGGTCATCATGGCCGAACTGCGCCCCAACGGCACCGACCGCGTGCGTCTCTATAGCCTCGACCTCAAAGAAAGCGCCGAGTTCGGCCTCAACGAAGCCGACGCCCCTGTCAAGTCCTGGGCTCGCTATGTCTTCGGGGTATGCCGCGAAATCATCAAACGCGGCGGTCAGGTCCACGGCTTCGACGCTGTCTTCGGCGGCAACGTGCCTCTCGGCGCCGGCCTCAGCTCCTCGGCAGCCCTGGAGAGCTGCTTCGCCTTCGCCCTCAATGATATGTTCAACGACAACGCCATCGACAAGTTCGAGCTGGCACGCATCGGCCAGAGCACCGAGCATAACTACTGCGGCGTGAACTGCGGCATCATGGACCAGTTCGCCAGTGTCTTCGGCCGCAAGGGCAACCTCATGCGCCTCGACTGCCGCAGCATGGAGTACGAATACTTCCCCTTCGCACCCGAGAATCACCGTCTCGTCCTGGTCGACAGCCGCGTGAAACATGAGCTGAAGGACTCGCCCTACAACCGCCGCCGCCAATCATGCGAACGGGTGGCCAAACGCCTCGGCATCGCCACGCTGCGCGACGCCGATATGGACGCCCTCAACGCCATCAAGAGCGACATAACCGCCGAGGACTACATGTGCGCCAAGTACGTCATCGAGGAGAAGAACCGCGTCTTAGCCGTCTGCGACGCTCTGCAGAAGGGCGACTACGACACGGTGGGCCGCAAGATGTATGAAACGCACGAGGGCCTCAGCCACGACTATGAGGTGAGCTGCGAGGAACTCGACTTCCTGGTAGATGTGGCGCGCGAATCGGGCGTTACGGGCTCGCGCATCATGGGCGGCGGCTTCGGCGGCTGCACTATCAACTTAGTGCCCAACGACTTGCACGACCGTTTCATTGCCTCTGCCGTGGAGCGTTTCCGCAACAAGTATGGCCACGAGCCTAAGGTTTATGATGTGGTAATCAGCGACGGCGCTCGCAAAATCTCCGACTGACAATCTCCTTTCTGATGGAACGCATTATCCGCAAAATAGCTTCTGAGGCGGGCGACATCACGCTCATCCGCCTCGTCAACGACCACGGTGCCTGGGTGGAACTCTCCACCCTCGGCGCCGGCATCGTAGGACTCGGGGTGCCCGACAAACAGGGCAACATCGAAAATGTGGCGCTCTGCTACGCCAACCCCGCCGACTATCTCAACGACGGTCCGTGCATGGGCAAGATTCCGGGCCGCTACGCCAACCGCATCGCCAAGGGGCATTTCTCCATCGACGGCAAGGAGTACTCTTTGGCCGTCAACAACGGCCCGAACGCGCTGCACGGGGGTCCCACGGGCTTCCAGAACCGCATCTGGGAATACTCCGAGCTGCCCAACGGCGTCCGCTTCACCTACCGCAGCACCGACGGCGAAGAGGGTTATCCGGGAAATGTGGAGGTGAAAGCCGACTACATCTGGACGGAAAACGACATCCTCGACCTCTACTTACGCGCCGTTACGGACGCTCCCACGGTCATCAACCTCACCAACCACTGCTACTGGAACCTGCGCGGCGCCACGTCAGGCAGTGTTTTGGGTCATGAGCTGCGCCTCAACGCCTCGCGGTGGCTCCCCACCGACGACACGCTCATCCCCACAGGCGAACTCGCCGCCGTGGAGGGCACGCCCATGGACTTCCGCGCCGCCAAGCCGCTTGGTCGCGACATCGACGCCGACTTCCCCGCTCTGCGCTACGGCAAAGGCTACGACAACTGCTGGGCAATCGACGCCTGGCGCCCCAACCACCTCTCCGTTGCCGCCGAGCTGCACGACCCCCTCAGCGGCCGCACCCTCACCGTAGCCACCACCCAACCCGGCATTCAGGTCTACACCGGCAACTGGCTCACCGGCTCCCCCCTCGCACCCAACAACCATGCCTACCAAGACTATGCCGGCGTAGCTCTTGAGTGCCAGAATTTCCCTGACGCGCCCAACCACCCCGCCTTCCCCACTGCCCTCCTCACCCCCGCCGCCCCCTACGACCACCACATCCGCTTTCGCTTTAGCTGACCGGGGGTAGCTTTTTTAGCTTTTTTAGCTTTTTTAGCTAATTTAGCCGGGCCTCTTAAGCGCTTTTAGGTAGCTATAATTTTGGTGCAGGCGCAGGCTTTAGCCGCGAATATAGAGCGGGCGCAGGCTTTAGCCGCGGGTAGCCGGGTAGCTAAAGCACTCTGCGCCCGCCTTAAGCCCCTTAAACTCCTTAAGCTCCTTAAACTCCTTAGCCGCGCAAAAGCGCAAAAGCAAAAAAGCAAAAAAGCAAAAACTAAAAGAGGCCGCGCACTGGAGTGCGCGGCCTCAGTGGCTTTAGCTAAAATTAGTTCTTAACGCGGAGGGTGCGGGTGGTGCCGTCGGCGTAGCGGCGCACTACTATGTAGATGCGGCCGTCGCGTTCGGCGGGGCGTGTCAGGGCAATGCCGTTCACGTCATACCACTGTTCGCTGATAACGTCGGCAGCGTCAGCGTCGAGGTCCTCGATGCCGCTGGGCTTGTCGGCCTCCAACTCTACCTTGCGTGTCAGGGTGCCGCAGGTGCCGGTCATGGTAACGGTGCCTTTGTAGGCGTCGCCGTTCCATATCCACTTGTTGCCGTCCTGACGCAGGTTGCTGATGCTTGCTGTCCAGGTAACGCCTTCGGGCTGGCCGCTGAAGAAGGAGCCGGTGATGACGCCGGCAGCCGTAACGTGGGCCGGGTTGGGCATTATCTGAGCCGCATAGAGACGTGCCTGCTCGTTGTTGTTGGCTGTCAGATACGGGTAGGTGTAGTCGTCGCCGCCGATCCAGCCTTCGCCCATATTTTGCTTGGCCAGTTCATAGCGTGTCAGACCGGTGCCTACGGTGCTGTGAGCCATCAGCGAGTCGACCTTGATGAAGTAGCAGTTCTCGACCACGTTGGTGCCGGGAATCCACTGCGGGCTGGGCTTGCTGAAGTTGATGCCGATGAGCGTTCCGGCCGTGTCGGCGGGAGCGTGTATGGCACCGGCGTTGTAGCAGTTGTAGAGCTTGGTGCTGTTCTTCGACGGGCGACCGGAGAGACCGCCAACGTTGGCTATGCCGCGGATTTCGCCGAGGTTATAGCAGCGTGTCATGGTGCTGCCGCCCTCACCGGCGATGCCGCCGGTGCCGTAGCCCTTAGTGGCGTAGTTGCTCTTGTTGAGGACAACGGTGGTGGCCAGGTTGGTGATGTTGCCGGTGTTGAAGCAGTCGGTAACCTCGGCGCCTGCGCTGGTGCACTGGCCCACGATGCCGCCGGCGCGGCTGTCGCTGACCTGAACCTCGCCGCTGTTGCGGCAGCTGATAATCTTCGACGTGCCCGCGCCGAGGTTGCCGGCGATGCCGCCTGCACCAAGCACTGCCATGACGTCGCCGGTGTTGTAGCAGTTCTCGATGGTGGTGTAACCCGAGATATAGCCGATGATGCCGCCGCTGAAGTTATTGACATTCGATATATAACCCGTGTTGTGGCAGTTGCTGATGACAACGGGTTCAGTTACGGTGCCTGCCGTCTTGTAATAAGCGGCGATACCGGCTGAATAGGCCTGTTTCGGGTTATTGTTGATGATGTCGCCGGTGTTGTAGCAGTTGTCGATGACAAGACCGGGGAGGGTAAGCACGGAGATGCCGCCCACGGCGCCGTTGCTCTTGGAGGTGGTGGCAACCGATTCGATGTTGCCGGTGTTGTAGCAGCCGCGCAGCACAATCTTGTTCTTGGCCTTGGATGAGTAATCGACGTTAGCCAGCAGGCCGCCGATCATGAATCCGGCCTTGATGTTGGCCGTGTTGTAGCAGTCGATGAGGACTGTGGAGTCGGTGTTGCCTGTGTACGAGCGCAGGTAGCCGATGAGGCCGCCGATGCCGTACATCACATCAGCCTTTTTGAGGTTGAAGGTACCCTTGTTGTAGCAGCGTGTGAGCTTGGGCGATACGGCATTGCCGATGAGGCCGCCGATGCTCTGCGACGTTGAGGGTGCCGTGCCGCTGAAGGTGGAGATGAGGGTGCCTTCGTTGCCGCAGTCGATGAACTCTACATGGCGGCCGCCGTCTGAGAACAGAGTGCCGACGTAGGTGCTCGGAGCGGTGATGACGCCCTTGTTGACAACCTTTTCAATGCGTGCGCCTTCGTAAGCGCAGCCGAATGCCGAGGCGCCGCTGCCGCTGGAGGCGGTGTAGCTGACCTCGCTGGTGATGTTGGTGAGCTTGCCGTAGACCTTGGCCGTAACGCCGGCGCAATAGGTCTTGGTGCCCTTGTAGGCGCCCTTGAAGGTGAAGTTCTTAAGCTCGCCTTCCTCGCCGATGGTGCGGATGGGGGCGTGGTAGGTGTTGACGGTGGTGAACTGGTTGTTGCCGAAGTCCACGGTGTGGCCGTCGCCGTCGAGCACACCCATCAGCTTGTCTTCGTCAGCGGCGAAGAGCTCGGGAACCTCGGAGGTGAACGTGAGGTCGGCGGTGAGCTTCAGGAACTTGCCTGCGAAGTTATCGTGAACGGCGGCGATGTAAGCAGCCAGGTCTGTCCAGTCGTCAACGCTGTTGATCAGATAAGGACTGGCCTGCGTGCCTTCGCCCGTAAGGGGTACCGGCGGGTTGCGGGTGATGTCGATGGTGCGGGTGAAGTCCTGAGCGGTACATTTCACCGTAGCGTTCTGTTTCACTTTGGGAACGGCGCCTGTCTTCAGGGTGCTGCCGCTAATGGAGAAGTAAGTGGCGGGATCCACGCTCCATGTGCCGCCGTTGTTGAGGGTGGCGTCGGCTGTCATGTCGCGCACGGTAACACCGGCGGGCAGCGTCATAATCATGCTGCGTGCGGCCTGCAGGACCGGTTCGTCGGCGAAGCTCTTCAGCACGGGATATTTGCCGGCGTCGAACTGCCAGTAATCGGTGCTGAGGCTGTCGAGCGGTGTGCCGGAGGTCATCTGAGCGGTGGTGAGACCGTGCATGCCCTCGAAGTTCTGGTTGCGGTAAGCGCCGTACATAGCAGTCTGGTCGTCGTAATAGGCCACCACGCGGGCGGTGGACTCCAGAACAGTCTGGTTGGTGTTCATACCGGCCACCATACCGTTGGTGATGGGTTCGGGACTGCTTACGTTGCCGTAGTTCACGGCGTAGAGGATGTCGTTCTTGCCGCGGCCCTTCGAGGTGCCGTTGGCATAGAGATTGGCCACGATGCCGCCCACGGTGTTTCCTTCCTCGGCACTTACGGCGCCCACGTTGAGCACGTTGCGCACATATGCGCCGGTCATGTTGGTGGTGATGCCGCCCACTGTATTGTACATACGGCCGAAGTTGGCAATCTTCTTCACGGCGATGTTGCCGGCGTTGGCGCAGTTGTCGATGGTGCCGTTGTTGCGGCCTGTGATGCCGCCGGCGCAGTTATAGCCTGAGGTAACGTCGCCTGCGTTGTAGCAGTCGATGATGCTGCCTTCCATCTCGTTCATGCCCACGATGCCGCCAACCCAGCAGCTCACAGCCACCACGTCGGCATAGTTGCGCACGTTCTTCACCGTGCCGAAGTTGTCGCCCACGGCCGGACCGCAGCTTGCCCACAGCTCGCTGAAGTCGCAGTCTTTGGCGAAGCGCAGGTTCTTGAGCACACCGTCAATGTCGAGGCGACCAATGAAGCCCTGATAGGCGAACGAGCCGCCGTTGGAGCCGGTAGCGGGAGTGCCGAGGGTAGTCTCGGTGGGAGGCGTAGCCCACACAAGGCCGCGGCCTTTGAAGCGGTGGATGTAGTGGTTGCCGCCGTCGTAGATGCCGGCGAAGCGCGAGTATGCGTCCTTGGCGTCGGTGGCGATGCCGTGGAACGCCGTGTCAAGCTCCAGGTCGATGTCCTGTGTCTGCAGGAAGTAGGCGCCGGGGAAGTACTGCTTGGTGACGTTGGCGAAGTTGGCCAGCGATATCAGGTCAGCCTTCGAGGAAATCAGATACGGGTCGTCTTCCGTGCCTGAGCCGGCGAAGGGCACCGGAGCCATCTTCAGAGCATAGAAGAAGTTCTGGTTGCCGTTGGCAATCAGCAGAGTGTCGATGCCGAAGCTGGTAACGATGAGCGAGTCGCCCGCAATCTTCGAGGCATAGCCCTCTTTCACGGCTTTGCCGTTTTTGTAGAGAAGGAACTGAGTGGCTCCCACGGCGGTGAGCTTGGTGTTCTTGCTGACGCTGTTCACCGAGTTGCCGGTGTTGAAGAGTACTGCCGAAGCGCCCCACTGAGCGCCGGCCTGATTCTCGGTGCCTTTCAGCACGGGGTACTGGCCAGCTTTGGCTGTCCAGGCCGTAGCGTCGAAGCCCTGAGGCAGGGTGCCCGAGGTGAGCTGAGCGGCTGTGAGCGGAGTGCCGTTCTGACTCTTCTTGTTGAAGAGCTGGTTGTTGTAATAGATGTTCTGAGCGCTGCCCAGGCCACCCTCTTCAATCTTGCCGAGGGTCTCGGCCCAGCCGTTCACGCGGTCATACTGATAGGTCTCCAACTCCTCAACGCACGCTGCATACATGTTCTTGAAGGTGCAGGGGGTGGTTTGGCCCTGGTAGGAGTAGAGCACTACGCGGCCGGTGAGACCGCCGGCGTAACGCGAGTAGTAAGAGCCCATGCTGCCGCGGAAGTAAGCGTTCTCGATGCTTGAGCCAAATACGCGGCCGGCGATGCCGCCGACTTCACAGTAAGTGTTGCGGCCCATAACGGTGCCGACGCTGTAGGCGTTCTTCAGCGAGCTGACGCTGAGGTTACCGGTGATGCCGCCGGCCAGGATGCCGGTGGTGCCGGTGGAGGGAGCGCCGTAGCGGTAGCCGTTCATGGTGCCGGCAAAGTGCAGATTCTCAGCCTGACATGAGGAAATCATGCCGGCCAGGCCGCCTGCTGCCGTGCCGCCGCCGGGATAGGCGTATACGGTAACGTTGTCGGCGAAGCAGTTGGTGAAGATGGTGTGTACCTCACCTACCAGGCCGCCGCACCAGCCGCCCAGGCCGGTTACCTGCACGTTGGTGGCCGAGCAGTTGGTCATGCCGGTGTAGATAAGGCCGGCCAGACCGCCTGCCACCTGACCCTGTACGGCTATCACCGAGTTGGTGATGTGGCAGTTGTCCATGGCGCCGTAGTTCCATGCCACCAGCGAGCCACCGTAGTTGTTGACCGTGAGGATGTTGGCGTTGTCGAGTTTTATGTTCTTGATCACGCAGGTGGTGTCGCACATGCCGAAGAGGGCGGCGAAGGCTTCCTGATAGTCGATGGAGAGGTTGCGGATGGTGAAGTTGCCGCCGTCAACCACGCCTGCGAAGCGTTTCTGGAAGCTCGTGCCGATGGGGGTGAAGTTGGTGCCCGACATGTCGATGTCGTTCATCACTTTGAAGTACTTGCCCTTGAAGGCCTGGGCCTGGGGTGCCAGGTTGGGATTCACGTTGGGGTTGTAGTCTTCGCAGTCCTCGGTCATCTGGCTGAGGAGTGTGAAGTCGTCGCGGGTTTTGAGCTGATAGGGGTCAGCCTCTGTGCCGCTGCCCTTGAAGCTGGTAACTTCGAGCACGGGGAAGCGGATGGGGACGTCGCTCTGCAGCTTGCCGTTGGTCTGGGCACCGAGGAAGTAGCTTGCCGAGGTGGAGCGGCTCAGGGCCGACCAGGGACCCCACGTCAGGGTGTTGGTCTGCTTGGTGCCGGCTGCCAGGGTGTCGAGGTAGATGTCGTTGGCCAGCGGGCTGAGAAGCTGCACTTTGCCGCTTTCGTTGAGCTGATAGCCGCCCACGGAGCACGACAGGAAGTCGGCGTTGGCCGGATACTGACGCACTACCTGCGAGTGAATGACGCCCGAGGCTTTGCGGTTGAGGTCGATGAGGACCTCGCAGCCGAAGTTGCCGAAGTTCAGCACGCGAATCTGATTGTCGAACGGCTGGGTGATGACAACGTTGTAGGTGTCGGGGGTCTGCTGGTTGAAGATGTCGCAGGTCATGGTGCCGTTGGCTTTCTGATATTTGCCGTTGTAGGCAGCAATAATGAAATTGCCGGCCTGTGAGCCGCTCTTTACGTAGATACCCCACCAGGAGGAGATTGTGAGGACGCCGTCGTCGCTGACGGAGCCCACGATGTCGGCGCTGTAGTCGGGCTTGCCTGTGTTGTTGTTGCAGAAGGCGAGCCACATATCGCCGTAGGTGGAATGGGTGTAGACCTGCTGGGCCTTTATGGTAACGGTGCCGTCGGCGGCGTTATAGGTTGCCTTGACGTCGATACCGGTAGTCCAGAAGTTGTGGAGCACCAGGGTGTCGGTGCCTGCCACGCGCGAGATGCTGCCGCCGCAGCCGCCGTCGCCCACCGTGCTGGTAAGGGACATATACGTCATGACGTACTGTCCTGCCAGGGCGTCGATGGCCGGGGCTTTGCCGGGCTTGCTCATGCGCGCGGGCTGCTTCAGGGAGGCCAGACGCTTGAAGCTTGTCTGCAGCTCGTTGTGCTGAGCGGCAGGCTTCAGAGACGTGACTTCCGCAGCGGGTGAAGCCTGAGCGGGAAGCTCCTGCTTCACGGTGCCCAGAACTGACTCATAAGCCTGTTGCCCTTCCAAGGGCTCAGTGCGCGGGGTCAGCTCCTGAGGGATTGTGCCGAGGGCGCTCAGCCCTCCGCACAGCAGCAACGCTATGGCTGCTAAGAATCCTTTTTTTCTCATGAAGTGATTATTTCGGTTAATTTAAGTTTTAGTTTCTGGTTTTTTCTTTTGCTTTTGGATTTTATGGGAGTTTTGGGAGTTTTGGGAGCCATGGTTAGCTTGCAGCTTGCTATAATTTTGGTGCCGGCGAGGGCTTTAGCCTCGTAAATAGTCGCTTGCTCGCCGCTGCCCTCTGCGCCCGCCTTAAGCTCCTTAAATTCCTTAAGCTCCTTATCCGCGCTCAAAAGAGTAATTTCAGTGCTTTGCCGCCGGCCACAATTATGTAGCAGCCGCGGGTCAGGGGGCGCAGCTCTGCCAGGCCGCTCTCGTCGGCGCGAACGGTGCTGAGCAGACGACCCTGCACGTCGAAGAGACCTACCTGTGTGCCCGGCTCGCAGCTCACGCTGATGACGCCGCCGCCAATGGTGGCAAGCAGAGCGTTGTCGGCCGTGGCTACCGTGCCAACACCAAGCTCGTAGTCCTTCACTACCTTGAAATTGTCAACGTAGATGGGGTCGGTGGAGGAGCCGGCGCGTGCCACTACCATAAGGCGCGTGTTGACCAGGTCGGGAATCTTGAAGCTCACCGCCTTGGCGGCTGTGTTGGGGCTTACGCCAATCTGTATGGTGCCTGAGCTGCTTGACATGGGCGTCATGGTGCCATCCTTCAGGGCCTGCAGCTGCAGGTAGGCAGTGGTGCCGCCGGGGTTCGACACCTCGAAGCTCACGCGCTTAACCCAGCCATGCTCTATGACGGCCGTGGTCATCGACGAGCCTTTCACCATGCGCACTTTCTTGTTGCCGCTCTGAGTCTCCACAGAGGCGTTGTTGAACGTCCATTTGGTGAATTTGCCCTGCACATTCTCGTCGTACTTGCCGTTGGTGACCATATCCTCGAAGTCCTCGAACTTCGTGGTGCCCTGGTCAGATTTTATGCGCAGATGAATCACCTTGTCCTCTTCCCAGATAGAGTCGAGGCCGAATTCCGGTTCAGCGCCGCCCCATCCCTTCATGGCGGGGTCTGTGTCGGCGTTGAGCTGCGTAACCTTGTAGGTGCCGGGGAACGGGTCGCCCTGGCTGTCGCTTGAACCGTTGTAGTGGGCGCGTATCAGCTCATAATAGTTGTGTGCCGGGTTGACGTTGATGTCGTTAGAGGTCCACACGTTGGTGTTGGTGGAATCTACGCGGAACACCAACAGGCCCTGTCCGGGACCGTAGCAGTTCCATTTGTTGCCGGTCTTGCGGCGGTTTTCGAGCAGGAAGTACTCCTTGGGCTCGTCGATGAGGTTGATGCGCAGGCCGTCGTTGGTGGCGTCAATGTCGCGCAGGGTGTATTCGCCGGCCGTGGCTACCACCTTGGGCACGGTGAAGCCGCTCTGGTAGCGCTGCATCAGCGAATAGCCCACCGGGGTGCGGGCCTTGTTGAGATATGAGCCTCCGGCCATAAGCGACCAGTCGCCGGGGTCGACGCTCTGTCCGCCGCTGCCCTCATAGTCGGTGTCGTATTCGTCCATCAGGCCCAGGACGTGGCTGAACTCGTGGCAGATGACGCCGATGCCGTCGAGGTAGGAAGAGCTGCCCTCGCGGCCGTATAACTCCGTGGAGCAGGCGTAGCGGCCAAGGCGTACGCCGTCGGCATACTTATAGCTGACGCTCCAGGCGTGCGGCCACACGTAGTTTCTGTTGTTGCCGCTGAAGTTGGAGCCGTAGCCGGCGAAGATGACGTAGAACATATCCACGGTGCCGTCGCCGTTGGTGTCATATTTGCTGAAATCCACCTGGTCGTCGGCAGCGTCGATGACTTTGCCTATCACGCTCTGCATGTTGGAGGTCTGGCGCGGATAGGTCATCGACACGTTGATGTCTACGGGACCCACAACGTCGAACTGCGGGTCGAAGATGCCGCGGCTCTGGTCATAGAAATAGTCGCGCACGGAGCCGGTGTAGACCTCCTTGCTGGGCAGCGCGGCGTTGTTCATGTAGCCGTCGTAGTTCTTCTTGCACACCATGTCGGTGAAGATGTCTTTGGCGTTGGTGTATGAGAACTTCCGGTCGGTGAAGTTGACTAATATCACCAGGCCCTTGAACTTTTTGTAGTCGTAGAGGCCCTTGGGGAGTCCTGCTGAGGTCATGCGGGCCAGGTCTGCGCGGTGCTGTTTCTGCACTTCTGTGCGCTGTGCGCGGAGGTTGGCGCCGAGGTTGGCCAACAGGGCTTTCTCGGCGGGGGTGCGCAGGGCGGGGTCATGGGCCACTACGGTGGTGGGGGTGAGCTGACCGTCGACGCCGAGGTTGGCATAGACGTATGCGCCGTCGGCGTTGCGCAGAAGGGTGTAACCGTCGGTGGTTACGGTGCGGTTGCTGAATTCGTCGCCTATCAGGCGGATGGTCACCACGCTGCCGTCGGGCTGGGTGATGCGCGCCGGCTCCGGACAGGCCGGAACACCCCACGCGCTAAGCCCCGCAAAGGCGGTGATGGCTGTGAAAATGAGTTTTTTTATCATAGGGGTTGGCTTTGGATAACGGGTTTTTAGCTGGTTTAGCTGGTTTAGCTGAGCTCAAGCATGCGCTTTATAGGGCGCAGGGCTTTGGCGGCAAGCTCCGGGTCCACTTCCACGCGCGGCTGAAGGTCGCGTAAGGCGGTGTAGAGCTTGGGCAGGGTTATCATCTTCATATACTCGCACTCGTTGCACTGGCACTCGGCATCTTCGGCAGGTGCCGCCAGGAAGCGCTTCTCGGGGCAGTCTTTCTGCATCTGATGCAGTATGCCGCTCTCGGTGACGACGATGAAGGTGTCGGCGTCGCTCTTTCGGGCATAGTCTAAAAGGCGCGCCGTGGAGCCTACCATGTCGGCGATTATCTGCAGCGGCTTGCGGCACTCGGGGTGAACGAGCACCTTGGCGCCGGGATGGGCTTTTTTCATGTCGAGGATGCCCTGCAGCGAGAAACGGTCGTGCACATGACAGGCACCCTGCCACAGAAGCATCTCGCGACCCGTTACGGAGCTGATGTATCCGCCGAGGTTGCGGTCGGGGCCGAAGATGATGGGCTGGTCGGCGGGCAGGGAGTCGATAATCTTGCGGGCGTTGCCGCTGGTGACCACGATGTCGGAGAGTGCTTTTACGTCGGCCGTGGTGTTGACGTAGCTGATGACGGTGTGGCCGGGATGCTCTTCTATGAAGGCGCGGAAGGCTACGGGGTCGCAGCTGTCGGCCAACGAGCAGCCTGCCTCGGGCGCCGGCTCTACCACTATCTTGTGGGGACAGAGAATCTTGGCAGTCTCGGCCATGAAATGCACGCCGCACATCACAATGACGTCGGCATCCGTTTTGGCGGCCTGTTGGGCAAGGGCCAGCGAATCGCCGATGTAGTCGGCCACTTCCTGTATCTCGGCACGCTGATAGTAATGGGCCATGACAACCGCGTTGCGCTCCTTCTTCAGCGCCGCGATGGCCTCGGCATACTCCTTCGCCGTGGTCGGCGTTTTTGCTTCTGCGGGCATTGTTTCTTTTCTTTATTTATTTAGTTCTGAAAAAGAATTTAAACCTAATAAAGAGAAGAATAAGAATAATAGGTGTAGAAAACGTTCAAAACTTTTTTAGCACAAACTATTGCATATCTCCCACTTATTTTGAGGCTGAAAATTCTTTACAGATTATGAACAGGCTTAGAGTTGAAACATCAGGCAATTGCGCGGTTTGTAAACACAACCGCCCGGACTGCAAAATTAATGAATTTTTTTTAATTGCAGCAATTTTTTGGTGTATAAAAAATGCACACAAGGTTGTAGAAAAATCTGCATTGGGTGTTTATAAATTCAGATGGCTTAAGACTGACCTGAAAGCTGCACACCTGCTCTACCCTTTTTGCACGCCTTTTCGCCCCCTTTTGAACAGCTTTTGCACAGGCTTAGCAGCTATATTCGCGGCTAAAGCCTGCGCCCGCTCTATATTCGCGGCCATTAAAAAAGCTACCTTAGCTAAAAAAGCTAAAGCAGCTAAAAGGCGTAAGCAAAAGCCACAGCGGCTTCTACACCACCTGCACCTCGATGCCGGTCTCGCGGGTGATGCGCTCGGCGATCTGCTGCAGGTCCTCGCGGGGCACCGCCTTAAGGTGCTCGCACGGCGTGGAGCGGTCTATGCTGTAAATCTGTATCCGCCGCGGACTGATCTCGCGGTAAGCCTCTATCAGGTGCGCTATCTCGTTCTCCGTGGTGTTGTCGACGATGTGCGACAGGTAATTCCCCCGCACTAACATGGTCTGTATGATGCCCACGTTGCGAAACTGCTTCAGGTTGTCGATGATATGGTTGCAATGGTCGCGGCGCGACGACGGCCGGTTGATGAGCACCTGCGTGGGACGTACGGCTGAGTCGAGCTTGAGGATGTTCTCGTCGACCATGCCGAGGGCACGCACTACCCAGCGGCTGTTGAGACGCGTGGCGTTGGTGAGGACGGCAATCTTGGCTTTCGGCGCATATTTGTCGCGCAACCGCACCGTGTCTTTTACGATGTCCTCAAACTGGGGATGCATGGTGGGTTCGCCGTTGCCTGAGAAGGTGATATAGTCGGGCAGCTCGTTGTCTTCGGCCATTTTCTTGAGTTTGGCTTCGAGCTCGCGTGCCACGGCCAATGACTGCGGCATACCGGTGGTACCGGTGCCCTGACGGTTGTATCCGGCTTCGCAATAGAGACAGTCGAAGGAGCACACCTTGCCGTCGTTGGGCAACAGGTTAATGCCTAATGACACGCCGAGGCGACGTGAGTGGATTGGACCGAAAACGGTTTCGTGGAATAATACTTTCTGGTCTTTGCCCATGTTGCGGTATCGATTAACGGTTATGGTCTGCTGAGCGAGTTTTGTTGCTGAGCTTATGATACTATTGAGAGGGTTTCCCAACGCCTCTTAATAAAAAAAGGAGCATCGCCTGCCCCGAACCAAACAAATATTATGAGGAAATTATTGGCAGGCGATGCAGGGGGGAGGTGTTGGGGTACTCCATAGCAGAGTCGAACTGCTCTTTAGAGAATGAAAATCTCTCGTCCTAACCGATAGACGAATGGAGCAACTGCTTGCGGCAGGGTTTTGCGCGTGGGCTTTAGCTCTTGCTTTTTAGCTAATTTAGCTTGGTTAGCTTTTTTAGCTAATTTAGCGGGGTAGCCTAAGCGCTTGCAGGTAGCTATAATTTTGGTGCCGGCGAAGGCTTTAGCCTCGAATCAGTCAGGCGAAGGCTTTAGCCTCAAACCCCTCGGCCGGCAGCTTTCGCTTTTCCCCTGGGCCGCAGCTAATGGGTTAGCGCCGTGCCGTTAAGGGAGGCACATCCCGAAGCCTTGTCGGCTCGTTGGCGCTGTATGTGTTTGTGGCAGGCTCTTCGCTTAGAGCTTGTTGATGTAAAGCATCAGCTTGCTGCGCAGGTTAGAGGCCTTATGCTGCGAAATGACGTTCTTGCGGCCAAGACGTTCCAACAGAGCGCTTATCTTGTTGTAAGCTTCTATGGCTTCGGCTTTTTCGGTCATTTTGCGGATGCGGCGCACTGCGTTGCGGGCCGTTTTCTGCCAATAGCGGTTGGCAAGACGGCGCTTTTCGGTCTGGCGTATTCTCTTGAGAGAAGATTTATGGTTTGCCATGATTGTTGTTTATGCTTTCTTTCTTTTTTGGTTTGTAGCCCATAGCAGAGTCGAACTGCTCTTTAGAGAATGAAAATCTCTCGTCCTAACCGATAGACGAATGGGCCGCCTGGTGGCAAGATTACCCTCAACGGGCACATTTTGCGAGTGCAAAGTTAGTGCATTTTTTGCACGCGGCAAAATTTTTGAGCCAAATTCTGTTTTTAAGCCCCCTTTTTAAGGTTTTTTAACTAACGCGGAGGGCGCGTGTAAGGAGTTTAAGGGGCTTAAGGAGCTTAAGGGGGGCGCAGAGGGCAGCGGCGCGCAAGCGGGGAGGCAGCCTTCGCCCGACTGATTCGAGGCTAAAGCCTTCGCCGGCACCAAAATTACAGCTACCTGCTTGCGGGAAGGCTCCGCAACATAAATTACATAAGAAACATAAGTTACATAAGTTACATTGCAGCTCTTAAGCGCGCTGGGGGCGGAAGAGGAGGGCGTAGAGGAGCGCCACGAGGAGGGCGTAGAGGGCAAAGAGGGCCCAGGGAGCGGTCCAGTTGCCGGTGAAGAGGGGCTGTGGGCCGGTGGGCGTCATCACGGGTTGCCAGTGGCAGTAGGCGTTCACCACGCGGCCCGCCACGAGGGTGCCGAGGCTGGCGCCGACGCCGTTCGACATGAGCATGAAGAGCCCCTGCCCCAGGCCGCGGTGTGTGGCCGGGGTGATGCGGTCCATATACAGATGTCCGGCGATGGTGAAGAAGTTAAAGGCCACGCCGTAGACAATCATGGAGAGGATGAGCATCCACAGCCTCGCACCGGGGTCGCCAAAGGCGAAGAGTCCGAAGCGCAGCGCCCAGGCCACGAAGGCGGTGATGATGACGGCGCGTATGCCGAAGCGGCGCAGGCTCACTCCCACCAGCAACACGCAACAGGCCTCTGCTATCTGGCTGAGCGAGAAGAGCATGGTGGCGTTGCCCGAGGCTGCCGACGAGGCATATTGCGGCAATGCGCGGAAGTGGCTGATGAAGGGTGTGGCGAAGCCGTTGGTGATCTGCAGGCATACGCCGCCAAGGATGGCCAACAGCAGGAAGACGCGCACATAACGCTGTCTGAGCAGCCCCGAATCGCGCAGGCTTCTCAGCGTGGCGCCGCCTTGTGAACCCTCTGCGGCCTGCCGTTTGAGCTTGGGCAGGGTGAGGGTATAGAGCGCCGTGAGGAGGGCGATGAGGGCGGCGCAGAGGAGCTGTCCGCTGCCGTACTGGAAGCGGTAGGGTGCCTCGGGGCTGAGCTCGTTGAGGGTATAGCCGAGGTGTCCTTGGTGGTACCAGGCGCCGTTGACGAGCCACATGGCGGCCACGAAGCCCACGGTGCCCCACAGGCGTATTCGGCCGAAGTGATCCACGGGCTGCAGTCCGCGGCTCTTGAGGATGCCGAAGCAGACGGTGTTGGCCAGCGCCAGGGTGGGCATGAAGCAGCACAGGAAGAGCAGGTAGAGGCCGAAGAAAGGTGCGAAGCTGAGGGTGGTGTGGCTTACTGCGTAGAGCCACAGCGCGGCCATGACGCCGGCGCCGCCGAGGTGGCAGATGCCGAGGAGCCTCACGGGGTTCACCCAGCGGTCGGCGACGTGGCCCACGGCGGCGGGCATGAACAGCGACACGAATCCCACGGCGGCGTAGAACCAGGCTATGTGGCTGCCAAGACCCATGCCGCCCAACAGCTGACCCAGGCACGTGAGGTAACACCCCCAGATGCCGAACTGCAGGAAATAGAGCGCCGATAAGCGAGTGTGAAGGGGCATTTCTTGTGAGGGAATTGATGTTATTTATGTAACTTATGTTACATTAAAGCTCTCAAGCTCGCTTTAGAACTCCACTTCCACGCCGCCGAGGATGCTGATTCCGGGCATCGGGCAGCCGTAGAGAATCTCGTAGTGTTTGTTGGTGATGTTGTCGAGCTTAAGGAAGGGTTTCACCCTGAGCGAGCCTTTGGTCATTGTGTAGCTGCCGCGCAGGTTGAGCAGAGCGTAGTTGGCTTTCTCCTTGCCGCCCGTGTTGAGGCTCCAGATGCTGCTCACCGACGCGCCCAGCTGCCAGGCACCCGGCATGAAGCTCACTTCGCCCCACAGCTTGTTCTTCGGAGCCGCTAACAGCGACTCATTATTAGTATGCAGATAGGCATAGTTGGCGGCCACCTGCCACATACGCGTTATGCGCCAGGCAAAGTCAGCCTCGAAGCCCTTGTTGATGAACGAGCCCGTGTTCACGTTGAGCGGTTTGCCGTCAACGCGCGTAGTCTGAATCATATTGCTGCCGTCGATGTAGTAGAACGCCAGACCCATATCGAGGCGGCCGTCGAGCAGCTGCTGACGCAGTTCAACCTCGTAGTTGTAGAGCCGTTCCGGGTCGAGGTTCGGGTTGTGAGGCGGGTACATGTAGAGCTCGCGCAGGTTGGGAGCGCGGAAGCCCTTACCCCAGCTGAACTTCAGCGACGAGCCGCGCAGCGGACGCAGAATCAGACCGGCCTGAGGCACCCATTCGTTGCCATACTGGCTGCTGTGCTGCAGACGGATGCCCGCATTGAGGTCGAGGATGCCGTTGAAGAAGTCCTGCTGCATCATCACATAGCCGGCCACCTCATTCTCGCACTTGCGCACACCCTCCTTCTTGGTCTTTTCGGCATCCTTGAGCGTGTTCCACGTGTGGCCGCCCCAGTGCACGTAATCCACGCCGGCGCTCAGGTTGTTGGCCTGCCACAGATGCAGCGTCTGATAGAGCGTGAAGCCCATGTTGTAGTCGTTGCTGTGGAAGAGATAGTCGGTGGGAGCTTCAGAGGGTGCATGACCGTCGTCGATGTTGTGGTGACCCCAGTTGATGTAAGCCTGCGCGCCGCCCTCGCCCCAGGCGTAACGGTTGTGCGCATAGATGGAAGCCGCCCCGCGACCCATGTACGTCCACATGCTCTGCAGAGGGTCCTGCAGCGTGCCCGGGTTGTTGGCCTTTGTCTGCGTCATGTCCACCGTGGCGCCCAGGTTCCAGGCGTCGGCGGGGGCGTACGTCAGACTTACCATTTCATTGGCGAGCCAGAAGTCGGAGCCGGCGCGGTTGCCGTTGCTGCGGTCGAGCTGCCCGGCCGCCTCGATGCCCCAGCGACCCTTTTTGTAGCCTGTGGAGAGGCCGAAGCGTTGCGTGTTGAACGAGCCGAACATGGCGCGTGCGCGGCCGTAGAGACCCTCGCGGTTGGCCTTGCGCGTGATGATGTTCACCGAGCCGCCCATGGCGTTCGAGCCGTAGAGCAGCGACGACGGACCCTTGACAACCTCCACACGTTCCACCCCGTTGGCCACGTACGTGTCGGGCAGAGCGTGTCCGAACACCGCCGCCCACTGCGGCTGACCGTCGATCATGAACAGCACCTTGTTGCCCTGGCCCACGCCACGGATGTTTACCGTGCCCGCGGCGCCGCCGCTGATGCCGTAGCCCGCAAAGCCACGCTCAGAGGTGAACAGACCTGCCACACGGTCTGTAAGAACCGGCAGCAGCGAACTCTCGGCAGAATTGTTGATGACCGAGTCGGTAACCACCGACACATTGAGCGGCAACAGCTCTATGCGCGTTTTCATAGGCGCCGTTACCTCCACCTTCTGAAGCTCCGTGACACGGGGAGCCTCCGTTGTCTGAGCCGGTGCTGCAGAGCTCAGCACTCCAACCACTCCGGCTACTATAAGTTTTTTCAGCATGATTAAAAAAGATCTTGGTTTATTTAGCTCGCAAAGATAATAAAAAAATTAAATTAGCTAATTTAGCTATCTTAGCTAAATTAGCTACCAAGCTACCCGCCCACCGCCACCAGAAAGAGCTGCGCGTCAGCGGCAAGCACCCGCGCCGGCAGGTGGTGCGCCCGCAGGTAGGTAGTCAGCTCGCGCGGTGACGGCAGGTAGTGGTGGTCAACACGCACACGGTGGTGAATGGCGTTGATGCGCGAAGCCTCCGTGGGAAAAGCTATGAGTATGTTGCCCCCGGGTTGCAGATTCTCGCGCCGCAACCGCCGCAGCGTCTTCACCGGGTGCTCCAGGTGCGGATACACACAATACATTATTATATGGTCATACATCCCCGGCAGCCGCTGCGCCTCGAAATCCGTCTGCAGAAACTGCGGATGCGGCACCAGCGTTACCGCCTTCGCCTTCGCCAGCGTCAGCATACCCTCGCTCAGGTCTACAGCCGTTATCGACCCGCAGGCACCGACCCGCCGAGCCAGATATGGCAGAAGTACCCCCGTGCCCGTGCCCAAATCCAGAATACTGTCGCACTCCTTCACACCCCCCAGCGTGAGAAGGCGGTCAATGGTCTCAGGTTTCGAGAGAGTGTCGCGACTGTCCCATTCGGGTGCCACGATGTTGAAAAAATGCAGTTCGTGGTCCGTCATAACCTCTTAACAACAACAACCGCCCAAAAAGTTCTCGCCGTGTCGGAAAAAATCATTATCTTTGCAAAACTGTTTTTTCCGAGCAAGAGAATTCTGCAATGAACATATCATACGAATGGCTTAAACGCTTTATCGAGGTAACGGAGAGCCCGCGACAGCTTGCCGCCACTCTCACCTCGTTAGGACTGGAATGTGACACTGTTGAAGAGGTAGAGGCCGTGCCGGGCGGACTGCGCGGCGTGGTCATCGGCAAGGTGCTGACCTGCGAGGCGCACCCCGACAGCGACCATCTCCATATCACCACCGTAGACCTCGGAGCCGACGCTCCGGTGCAGATAGTGTGCGGCGCCCCCAACGTGGCCGCCGGGCAGACAGTGGCCGTGGCTACCATAGGCTGCGTGCTCTACGACAAAGAGGGCCATGAGTTCAAAATCAAAAAATCGCGCATGCGCGGCGTCGACAGCTTCGGCATGATCTGTGCCGCCGACGAACTCGGCCTCGGCAGTGACCACAGCGGCATCATGGTGCTCCGTGAGACCGCTCCCGGCACTCCCGCCGCCGAATACTTCAACCTCGCCTCCGACTATCGCCTGGAGACGGAGCTGACCCCCAACCGCGTCGATGCCGCCTCGCACCTGGGCACAGCGCGCGACCTCCGTGCACGCAAGGCTTGCCTCAACTGGCAGGGCCTCGACGGCGGCGACCCCACCCTCTCCATCCCCTCGGTGGAAGAGTACCGCGAAGACACCGACAAAGGCGCCGTGGAGGTGCGCGTAATAGACACCGAAGGCTGCCCGCGTTACGCCGGCGTCACCATCCGCGGCGTCAAGGTGGCCGAGAGTCCCGAATGGCTCAAACGCCTCCTCACAGCTGCCGGACAGCGACCCATAAACAATGTGGTAGACATCACCAACTTCATCCTGTTAGGCATCGGCCAGCCGCTCCACTGCTTCGACCTCAACCATGTGCACGGCAACGAGATACAGGTGCGCACCTGCCCCGACGGCACGCCCTTCACCACCCTCGACGGCGTGGAGCACAAGCTCTCGCAGGCCGACCTGATGATTTGTGACGACGAAAAGCCCCTCTGCATTGCCGGCGTCTTCGGCGGACTCAACTCGGGCGTTACGGAAGCCACCACCGACATCTTCATAGAGAGCGCATACTTCAACCCCACCCGCGTTCGCCGCACCGCCCGCCGCCACGGTCTCAGCACCGACGCGTCGTTCCGCTACGAACGCGGCACTGACCCCAACATCCTCCCCTACGCCGCCCGTCTGGCAGCCGTCATGATTCAGCAGCTCGGCGGCGGAACCATCTGCGGCCCGCTGCGCGACACGCGTCCCGAAGGCTTCGAGCCTTTCCCCGTGGAGCTGAGCATGAAATACTGCAACGCGCTGATTGGTAAGGAGTTACCCCCGGCATTGGTGGAAGCCATCCTCCGCGCGTTGGATATAGAAGTGGAAACCGAGGTGCGCGCCGACGACACGGTCTTCTGCCTCCGTGTGCCGCGCTATCGCGTTGACGTTACCCGTCCGTGCGACGTGGTAGAGGAGATTCTGCGCGTCTACGGCTACAACAACGTGGAGACGCCCGAGCGCGTTACCGCCTCGCAGGGCCGTCTCTCCGCCATCGACGAGAGCAACCGCATGCGCAGCCGCGTCAGCGAATGGCTCTCGGCACGCGGCTTCAACGAGATTCTCAACAACTCCCTCACCGCCGTGAGCTATTACGACGGCAACGCGCAATGGCCTCTGAACCAATGCGTTACGCTGGTCAACCCGCTCAGCCGCGACCTCGGCGTGATGCGGCAGACGCTCCTCTACGGCGGCCTGGAGAGCTTACAGCGCAACGTCAACCGACGCGCCGAAAACCTCGCCTTCTATGAGTTCGGCAACGTCTACAGCGCCGACCCCGCCAAGAGCATCACCGCCGAGAAACCCCTGGCTCCCTTCAGCGAGGAACAGCACCTCGACCTGTGGATGACGGGCGAGCTAACCCCCGCCGGTTGGCAGCGGCAGGCCGTGGAGACCTCCGTCTTCGACCTCAAAGCCATTGTGGAAGCCATCTTCCATAAAATGGGCATCGCCCCCGGCGCTGTGGTGTGGACGCAGTCGTCTGACTCCATCTTCGCCGCCGCACTCACCGTCAGCAACCGCGGCGGCAAGGAATTAGGCCGCTTGGGAGTGTTGCGCCGCCAGGTTACCGCGCCCTTCGACATCTCCGCACCGGTGTGCTACGCCACGCTGCGCTGGAATCAGCTCATGCGCCTTGGCAGCGGCAACGTCAACTTCGCACCCCTGCCTAAGACGCAGCCTGTGCGCCGCGACATAGCCCTGCTGCTGCCGCAGAACGTTACCTTTGAGCAGGTGGAACAGACAGTGCGTCGCGCCGAGAAACGCCTGCTGCGTGCCGTTACCCTCTTCGACGTCTACGAAGGCAAGAACATCCCCGAGGGTTTCCGCAGCTACGCCATAGCCCTCACCCTCCAGGACGCCGACAAGACCCTTACCGACAAGCAGATAGAGACCGCCGTGGCCAAAATCACCGCCGCCCTCACCGCCAACCTCGGCGCCCAACAGCGCTAACGCCGCCGCCCCTCTCTCCTCCGCGGCCCGGCTTAGCGGCTCTCTTCTCTCTCCTCTCCGCGGCCCGTTCCCGCAGCTCACATAAGTTACATAAGTCACATAAGTCACATAAGTAACATAAATCACATAAACCCCCTAACCCCGCTATAAACTACCCCAATGGGAAGAGCATTTGAATACCGAAAAGCCCGTAAGCTGAAACGCTGGGGCAATATGTCGAGAACCTTTACCCGCCTGGGCAAAGAAATCACCATCGCCGCCAAACAGGGTGGCCCCGACCCCAACATGAACCCGCGCCTGCGCGTGCTGATGCAGAACGCCAAAGCCGCCAACATGCCCAAAGACACCGTGGAGCGCGCCATCAAAAAGGCTACCGAAAAAGACGCCTCTGATTATAAAGAGATAGTTTACGAAGGATACGGCCCCCACGGCATCGCCATCGTTGTGGAGACCGCCACCGACAACAACCAGCGCACCGTGGCCAACGTGCGAAGCTACTTCAACAAACACGGCGGCAGCCTCGGCACCAGCGGCTCGCTCAGCTTCATGTTCAACCACAACAGCGTGTTCCACGTAAAGCCCAAAGAGGGCGTGGAGATGGAAGAACTCGAGCTGGAGCTCATCGACTTTGGCGTGGAAGACATTGAAGCCGACGAGGAAGAATGGGTAATCTACGGCCCCTTCGACCAGTTTGCCGCCCTGCAGAAATACCTTGAGGACGGTGGCTTCGAAATTGTCAGCGCCGAGTTTGAGCGCATTCCCACCGACTACAAAGAGCTCACCCCGGAGCAGCGCGAGAGCGTAGAGAAGCTCCTCGAGAAGTTTGAAGACGACGAAGACGTGCAGAACGTCTTCCACAACATGAAAGAGGACTGACCCTCCCTCCCCGCGGCTTGCTTGCTCCCGCCGCCCCCCTGCGGCTTGCTAACGCTCGCCGCTTGCTCCCCTCCCTTACAGGCCGCGCCTTCCCGCGGCCTTTTTTTTCGCCCTTTTTTGCCGCCGCCCTCATGGCTCTTGGTAGCTAATTTAGTCGGGTAGTTTTTTTAGCTAATTTAGCTGTTTTAGCTAATTTAGCCGGGCCTCTTAAGCGCTTTTAGGTAGCTATAATTTTGGTGCAGGCGCAGGCTTTAGCCGCGTAAATCGTCGCTTGCCCGCTTGCCCGCCGCTGCCCTCTGTGCCCCCCTTAAGCTCCTTAAGCTCCTTAAACTCCTTAGCCGCGCAAAGCCCCGCAAAGCCGCGCAATCCGCAAAAAAAAAGGGCCGCGCCCAAGCTCGGCGCAGCCCCTTTCGTATAAGCGATTGAGGTTAAGTTATTTCACTACCACTTTCGTGGTTTTGCCGTTGTTGCGTACCAGGTAGATGCCGGCCGGCAGGTTGCCGTTAGCCACCTTCATGCCGCTCATGTTGTAGATCTGTGCGTCGGCCGGTGCCACGATGCTGCCGTAAGTGCCGTAGATGGCCTCAGTGCCCTCTTCAACGCCGTTCACGCCCAGAGTGTTGGGTTCGCCAACCTTGGTGTAGTAAAGCTCCGGAGTCGTCTTGAACATCACTGCGAAGCCGGCCACGTCCTTCGTCTGACCTGCCATAGCGTCGGTGATGAGCTTCAGGCTGAAGCGGTCGAAGAACTGCACCGTGTTCATGAAGAAGTTGTTGTCCGTCTTGGTAATGGCGCCGGTGATGTAGACATAGCGGTTGAGGTTTGCCTTAAAGGCCTCCTCGGTGGAAGCTATAGATTTCGGGTTGATGTAGTGAGCAGTGCCGTCGGCAGTAGCCTGGAAAGTGCCGATGAAGTCAGCTGCGTTGCCCTGAGGAGTGTTATTGTAAACACCGCGCTGCACGGTAAAGCCCTTGATAGTCTGACCCATCTCATAGGGGCGGTCGAGCTTGCTGCTGCCGTCGAAGATCTGAAGAGCGCCCGTAGCGTCCTCAACAAACAGATAACGCTTGTTGTAGAGACCCATCACGGTAACCGGGTTGGTGAACGTGCAGACCTCGTCATTGTTCTGCTCCAGGAAGTCGGCGATGCTGCTTACGCTGATGGCCTCGCCCTTGGTGAAAGTCTTGCTTGTTACAGAAGAAGACAGACCATTCTTCACGGCGATAGCCTTGAACGAAGTGGTGCCGTTGATAACGATTTCGCCGTCATATTTCAGGCTCGAAGTGGTGGGGTCGGCCGGGGCGGTGGTGCCTGCGGTCATCGTGTAGTAGATTTCAGCGCCTGTCTCGGCGGTCATCGTTACGGTGTTCGAAGCGCCGTAGAACGGAGTTGTGCCCTCGATGGTAGGAGCGCCCGGAGCTGTGGGGCCGCTGCCCGTGCCGTAGGTAACAAGAATCTTAACTGCCTGACACTGAGGCGCTTTGCCGTTTACAGTCAGAGCCTTGTCGTTGGGCACGGCAAGAGTTACAGTGCTGGCGTTGCCCTCCCAGGTGATGGTCATGCCGTTGGTAGGCTTGTTGTTGGTCTTGTCTACCTGCGGAGTGATGGTGCCTGTGCTGGGTATGAGGTTGGCATACTGCTGGGCGCCGAAGTTGTCGGCGAAAGTAATATCAATCTTCTTCACGTTCTGGCCTGAGGGAACCGTGAAAACCATAGTGTTGTTGGCGTAGCAGCGGAACGAGTTGTACTGCTGTCCCTCGGCAAAACCGTACCATGCCGGCTGGGTGCTGCCCTTGTCGTCGCCGTTGTCTTTGGTGAAAGTGATGGTAACACCAGCGTTGGTAAGAGTCTTCAGCGGCTGAATGTTGTTGCCGCTAACGGTGCCTGTGTAGGTGAGCTGCTTGTTGCTGCTCAGAAACTCCACAGTAGTGTCGGCATTGGCCATGCCCATGCCCGTAGCTACAAGAGCTAAAGAGAGTAAAAGTTTCTTCATAATCTGTTCGGTGTATTTAGTTTTTGTTGATTGAACCTTGCATTTTGCCATCGACCTGACATAGACCGATTTTCGCCGCAAAGTTACACATTTTTCAGTTATCACCACATATTTTAAGTGTTAAAAATTTATTAAATAATTTTCTTTGCCCGTAATAGAAAATTTTTTTGTAAATTCGCACTCAAACTAATTCCGATTCTAATGTACTACATCATCATCAACGATCAGCAACAGGGTCCGTTTGCCAAAGAAGAGCTTCTCAGCCGCGGCCTCACTCCCCAGACCATGGTATGGTGCCAGGGTATGCCCGACTGGATGCCCGCCTCATCCGTCCATGACCTCAACGACCTCTTCGCACGTCCGCAACAGCCCCAATATCAGCAGCCTTACCAGCAGCAGTATCCGCAGCAGCAGTACCCGCAGCAACCCTATCAGCAACCCTATCAGCAGCCTTACCAGCAGCCGTATCAGTATCCGCAGCAGCCCGTGGGCACCTTCACCAACTGGCTCCCCTGGGCCATCGTCGGCACCGTTCTCGGCATCTGCAGCTGCATCGGTCTGGTGCTCGGCATCATTGGCATCACAAAGGCCAACGGCGCCAACAACGCCTACAAATGCGGCGATTACGACCTGGCCCGCAGCGTCAACAACAGCGCACGCACCCTCACCATCCTCTCGCTCGTCTTCGACGGCATCGGCATACTCATCAACATAGCGGTTCTGGCTGACTAAGAGCCGACCAAGAGCTGAAAAAGAATGGACATATCTACCCTCACCGACCACTTCTCGGCAATGGCCAACGAGGTCTTCGCCCGCTGTGTGGCCGACTACCACATCACCGACAGCATCGACGCACCCGCTCCCGAGCCTTACCCCAAAGAGAGCCTCCGGGCCGTGCTCTACGCAAAATGCTGGATTGACGCCGCCCAGTGGCACATGGAAGACATCATCCGAGACCCCGACATAGCCCCCGCCGCCGCCGTCGCCCTCAAACGACGCATCGACAAAAGCAATCAAGACCGCACCGACATGGTCGAGGAAATAGACACCCGATTCCGCACCCTCTTCGCCGACGTCCGTCCGCTGCCTGACGCCACCATCAACACCGAGAGCCCGGCATGGGCCGTCGACCGCCTCTCCATACTCGCCCTCAAGCTCTGGCACATGGATGAGCAGGCCCGTCGCACCGACGTCAGCGACGAACACCGCGCCCGCTGCAGCGCAAAACTCGACGTGTTGCGCGAACAGCAGCTCGACCTCGGAACGGCCATCGACCAGCTCCTTGCAGACATCGCCGCCGGAAAGAAGTACATGAAGGTCTACCGCCAGATGAAGCTCTATAACGACGCCGCCACCAACCCCGCGTTGTATGGCAAAAAACACTGACCGCCCGCGCAGCATCCTCATCAGCCGCTTCTCGGCCTTGGGCGACGTGGCCATGACCATCCCCGTGGTCTACAGCGTCTGCGCCGCCAACCCCGGCTGCGACTTCTACTACCTCACCCGGCCGCTGCCCGCCTCGCTCATGCTCGAAGCGCCCCCAAACCTCCATGTACTGCCTGTAGACACGGCTCTCTACAAAGGCGTCGGGGGCATGAGGCGCCTCGCCAATGAGCTGTGCCGCCGCTACCGGATAGAAGCCTTCGCCGACCTCCACAACGTGCTGCGTACGCGCCTCCTGGGCCTCTTCATGAGGCTGCGCGGCGTCAGGGTGGTACATCTGCGCAAAGGTCGCCGTGGCCGCAACCGCCTCACACGGCCGCGCCACAAGGTCATGATGCCCCTGGTGTCCATGCGCGCCCGCTACCGCGAGGTCTTCTTCCGCCTCGGGCTTGCCTACCAGGACACCTTCCGCGGCTTCTGGGCCGACCAAGAACCCGACCCGGCCCTCTACGCCGCCGCCACTGAGCCGAAGAAACCCGGCGAGACATGGATTGCCATTGCCCCCTTCGCCAAACACCGTGGCAAAATCTATCCCCCCGAGCTTATGGAGCAGGTGGTGCGACAGCTCGCCGCGCGTCCCGGCTATCGCCTCTTCCTGCTCGGCGCAGGCCGCGACGAAGCCAACACCCTGGGGCGCTGGGCTCTCGGCGCCGACAACATCACCAACATGGCCGCCCTGCGCCTCGGCCTGAAGGCTGAGATGGCCCTTATGAGTCGCTGTCAGGCCGTCATCTCCATGGACTCGGCCAATATGCACCTCGCCTCGCTGGTAGGAGCGCGCGTAGTCAGCATCTGGGGCGCCACACATCCCTTCTGCGGCTTCTTAGGCTGGCATCAGCGCAAAAAAGACGTGGTGAGCCTCGACATGGTCTGCCGCCCCTGCTCCGTCTTCGGCAACAAACCCTGCCGCCGCGCCGACTTCCACTGCATGTATGGCATCTCCCCCGCCCGCATCCTCGCCGCCCTCGACAAGGCCTGAGCTATTGCGTTTTAGCTAATTTAGCTAATTTAGCCGCTTGCAGCTAACTATAATTTTGGTGCAGGCGCAGGCTTTAGCCGCGAATACCGTCAGGCGCAGGCTTTAGCCGCGAATATATCCGTCTCAAAAAAAATTATTACCTTTGCCCCAAATTTCACACTTATGGCACTCAAATGCGGCATCGTAGGCCTCCCAAACGTAGGCAAATCAACACTCTTCAACTGCCTTAGCAACGCCAAGGCACAGTCGGCCAACTTCCCCTTCTGCACCATCGAACCCAACGTAGGCATCATCCCCGTGCCCGATGACCGCATACAGGCCCTCGTGGACATCTGCAAACCCCGCTCCGTGGTGCCCGCAACCGTCGAAATCGCCGACATCGCCGGCCTCGTAAAAGGCGCCAGCAAAGGCGAAGGCCTCGGCAACAAATTCCTCGCAAACATCCGCGAGACCGACGCCATCCTCCACGTCGTCCGCTGCTTCGACGACGATAACATCGTTCACGTCGACGGTAGCGTAGACCCCGTCCGCGACATCGAAGTCATCAACACCGAGCTGCAGCTCAAAGACCTCGAGACCGTGGAGGCACGACTCGTAAAAACCGAAAAAGCCGCCAAGTCAGGCGCCGACAAAGCCGCCAAAGCCCTGCTGCCCGTGCTGCAGAAGGTGCGCGAGGCCCTGTTGCAGGGTCAGAACGCCCGCTCCGTGCAGGTCGACGGCGACGAAGAAGAACGAATGCTGCGCGAGCTCATGCTCCTCACCGCCAAACCCGTGCTTTACGTCTGCAACGTTGACGAAGCCTCCGCCGCCACCGGCAACGAATACAGCCGTCGCGTGGAAGCCCTCGCCGCCGCTGAAGACGCCGCCACCCTCGTAGTGGCTGCCGGCGCCGAAGCCGACATCGCCGAGCTGGAGACCCCCGAAGAGCGCGCCGAGTTCCTCGAAGAGCTGGGCCTGGAGCAGAGCGGCGTTACGCGCCTCATACGCGCCGCCTACAGCCTCCTCGGCCTCCGCACATACTTCACCGCCGGTCCCGACGAAGTGCGCGCCTGGACCTTCCGCCAAGGCACCAAAGCACCCCAGGCTGCCGGCATCATCCACACCGACTTCGAGAAAGGCTTTATCCGCGCAAACGTCATCAAATACGACGATTACATCACCCTCGGCTCCGAATCTGCCGTTCGCGACGCCGGCCGCCTCAGCGTTGAGGGCAAAGACTACGTCGTCCAAGACGGCGACATCATGCACTTCCTCTTCAACGTGTAAGCCACCCCGTCTGCGCTCGCTTGGTAGCTAATTTAGCTAAGGTAGCTGTGTAGCTAAGGTAGCCGCCGCCTCGCCGCCGCCGCCTGCTCACCTTTACCCGCTTGCAGCTTGCCATAATTTTGGTGCCGGCGCAGGCTTCAGCCGCGAATCCGTCAGGCGCAGGCTTCAGCCGCGAATATCCCTCGCAGGGCAGCCGCTCTTACCCGCTTGCCCGCCGCTGCCAACGTGCGCCCCCCTTAAGCTCCTTAAGCTCCTTAAACTCCTTAAGCTCCTTAAACTCCTTAAGCTCCTTACTCGCGCCCCTCGCGCCCCTCGCGCAAAGCCGCGCCAATGTTAAAAAACCTTAAAAAATTTAAGGTTCTTCCCTTTAGCTATTGCAATTTTTCCAAAAGGTGCTTATCTTTGCCGCACAGTCTTATCACAGTAAGTTTAGTAGCGTAAGCCTTTTCGTTGCCATTCCCCCGTGTAAGTCTAAATTGTCAAACTATTGCCGTGGCGTGTAACAGCGTCCCTCCATACATAATAACCCCAAGCATTGAGCACATCTTTGCAGCCGCACACCCTGTCGGCAAACACTCAACGTATACCCGTTTCGCCCCTTTTTAACCCCAAAAAGAGGCAAAGCAAAACCCGTGTCTGAACGCATACTGACCTAACACCTAAATAAACTTTTCCCTTTGGTCGGGAACAACAAGAACAAAGCAACTTTTTATTGTCTATAAAATCAAACACCAAAACACTATTTCTTCAAGCCTCATACGGCTTTGAAAATGCCAACAACAAATAATCTATTTCATTACTTTACAGTTAGATTATGCGATACCCTTCGCCGTGAGGCGCGGGGTGTCATTTTTTTAGTTACCTTTGCACCATGCTCAAGAAAGACATCACCGAACTCACACGCATCAGCCTGGCCGACTATCGCCTTCTCCCCAAGCTGCCCGTCTGCCTCATCGCCGACAACATCCGCAGCGCCCACAACATCGGCGCCCTGTTGCGCACCGCCGACGCCTTCGGCATCGCAGCCCTTCATCTCTGCGGCATCACACCCCTGCCCCCGCATCCCGACATCCACAAAACAGCCCTCGGCGCCGAAAACTCCGTGGAATGGCACCACTGGCCCACCACCCTCGAGGCCATCGACGCCCTCCGCGCCGACGGCTGGACAATCTGCGCCCTCGAACAGGCCCACACCTCCATACCCCTGCAGCTCTACTCCCCCGAAGCAGGGCAGAAAATCGCCGTCATTGCCGGCAACGAAGTCGACGGCGTCAGCGAAGAAGCTCTGCAGCGCGCCGACCACATCCTGGAAATACCCCAGAAAGGCACCAAACACTCCCTCAACGTCTCCGTGTCAGCCTCCATAGCCCTCTATCAGTTGGCAGTCATCTCGCCCCTCATTCACAAAAATTAACCCCGCCCGGGAGGCCTTTTCAGCGGCATAAGCGTTAGAATAAATATGAAAACACTTATGTCAATCACGGCTGTGATAGCCGCCACCCTGGGCTTCCTTCTCTCTCAGCCCGCCGCCATGCAGCAGCAAGCCGAGCCCGAGCCCGAAACAGACCATTTTGAAACAGCCATAAAAATCATCAAGAAATACGAAGGCATGAGCACCCCGGCCCATTATCCGTTTGTGGGCCACGGACACCTCGTGCTCCCCGGCGAGAAGTTCCCGCGCCACCGCAGCCTCACCGTCGCCGAAGCCGACCGACTCCTCCGCGCAGACCTCCGCAAACTCATACGCATGTTCAACGCTTACGGCAAAGACTCTATCCTGCTCGGCGTGTTGGCCTACAACATCGGACCGGGCAACGTGCGCCGCTCCGCCGTACTCAAGAAAATTGCCGCCGGAAACCGCGACATACGGCAGAATTACCTGCGCCACACGCGCTATAAAGGCAAAGTGCTGCCGAGTCTGCAGCGCCGCCGTACCGAAGAATTCAACACCCTCTACATCCCCGACACCCTCTCATGAACACCTCCTCCGATAAACCTCAGCCCGCTGCCATTTCTGAAAAGCAACCCGAAATTCAGCCCTCGTTTCAGCCCGAAAGCAACCCCGCTGCCAAGCCCGACAATTTGCCTGAAAACAGGTCTGAAAACAAGTCTGAAAATGGGTTTGAAAACAGGCCTGAGCGCCGCCGCCCTGCTACCAAGCCCGAGAATTTGCCCGAAAACAGGCCTGAGAATGGGTTTGAGAATGGGTTTGAAAACAGACCTGAGCGCCGCCGTCGCTGTGTGGCGCTCATCCTCGTGGCTCTTTTCCTGGTTTTGAGCCTCTGCGCACTGCTTCTATTTCTGTTTCTGCGTCCCGCAGACCCGCGCAAGCCCTTTCCCCTGACCATCGACTACCCCCTGGAGCGCCCCTACCCGCTCCCCGCCATCGTCACCCCCGAGCAGATGGCCGATTACTACCCCCTAATCCTCGACGACTCGCTGCTGCGCGTACTCGCCACCGCCTCCTGGCACCCCGACGGCTGGCGCGGCCTCACCCTCGCCGACGGCCAATACGCCTATATTGACTCCACCCTCCTCTACCTGTCTCTTATACACATCTGACGCTGCCGACGACTCCTTACGTGTAG
>OJQV01000184.1_pt1 | contig 54715 bp, 77 predicted proteins | sample 1598821 | NCBI WGS metagenome assembly OJQV01 (sample SAMN03922509, study PRJEB24848) | human gut metagenome | isolation source: stool sample | host: Homo sapiens | place: Germany | collected 2011-11 | reverse complement strand
GGGATCCTTGGCCTTGACTTCCCGGATGAACTGTACGGCAAACTCTTCCAGTGACATACGGCGCAAATCAACGTTGAAATCGTGCTTATAATAGGCCTGCTTTCTCTTACCAAACAGCCCGCACAGTTCGGTGACCGTATAGGTCTCCGAACGTTGTGCGTACAGGCGTTTCACTGTTTGGTGCCAGCTTTTTTTCTTACCGGGATGTTGAACATTTCCTCGGCTACGTCAATCATCGTGTCAAGAGCTTCGGAGCGCATTTTCTCATAACGCAACTCCTTCTTCAGACGGGTGATTTCCGCACGCAGGGCATCGTAATCTTCGGCGCTGACGTCTTTCTTCTTTTTACGCATAACGGGTGTTTCTGGAAGTTCTGACGCGAAGTTACGAATAATATATTCAACTGTGCGTATCTGAACTCCGTTTACTTCTGCTATTTCTCCATAGCTCATGTCCGTCTCGGCGTAAAGCCTGAGAACTTCCTCGCGGATTGCCTGACGCTTTTGTCTCGGCAGACTTTGAAATTTGATCATTCTTTTGACTCTTTTATGAGTCAACTTTTTTCAGGGCAAGACAGTTTGCGCCCATGGGCGAAACTCTCGCTGGCTGTCGAATCGTGAACGGCTTTCAAGTATTCTTAGAACGGTATCGGCAACAAGATCCTCAGCTTCATAATCATCGTAACATAACTTTCGAGCTTTAGCCAGGAGCCAATTATAATTTCGTATTACTAGGTTATCTATGTTCATCAGCGCCACTTTCGAGATGATAAGCTCTCTCGGATGCGTCGCGCTTCTCTCAGGGCTTGTTCCTTCATTCTCCGGGCCTGAATGTGCAGCAGGCTTATGGTCCGGTCAATCTCTTTGTTTTCTTTCCGAGCGTCAAGCAACGAAAGTATTGCATCACATTTTCGTTCTACTCGCGCAAGACGTTTCCTATCGCAAGGATAATAGGTTTTTCTTCTTGTCATAACTCATTAGCTTGTTTAATGAGTTACTCATAACACCGTCTATAATTTGCAGAGATTGTAAAAAATCAGACAAGTCTAACGAAGACTTGCCTGATATAAAAACAAGTAATGGAAAGAGAATACTTTGTCAACGTGGTTTTAAGGCCCTCTTCATCGCTTTCATCTCGGCATGATACCGGGCTACGAGGTGCGCGAACACCGGTGCCATCATAGTGCCAATATCTATCTGGAATTTGAATTGGGCCATCATCGCCGCTATCATCCCATCGAAGGCGTTTCTGATGTTCTCCTTATCCTCAACAATATCTTCGTTCTCTTCGATTTCGTCAAAGACGCGTTTGTTCTTCTGCAATTGTATGTGTATTGCAGATGCCATTCTTTTGGCAGACCATCCATCGGCAGGAAGGCCGGCGGCAATAAGTATCTCTCGCGCCTTGTCATACTGATTTAAGAATACCAGATTCTGGCACATTGAAAAAACAGCCACTGAAATTCTTGCCTTGATAAGGGTCTCTACGTGCTGAAGATATGAAGCATTCCCTCCGGGGTCTGCTATTCCACGGTATTCCATAACTATAGTGCGCATAGCTATGGTCAGTTTATAGAAATTAGGAACCTCATGCTTACCGAGCAGCACATCCTTGTTGCCGCACACAAGCTCTATAAACTTCGCTGCTGTCAGTTGGGCAAGTTTGGTTTTCATAGATTCTTCTCCATTACATATCTTGCAAGCTGACTTTCTATTTCAGCCTGCCTTTTTGACCGTGAATTTTTTCTCTCTAAGGAGATAAGGCTGTCAAGGCGTTCAACAACCTTTGCATCATTATAAGCTTTCGGTGTGCTGCTGCCATTTGACATTGCCATATGTTCAGCCACTGCAAATTCCGACAAGCTCATGGCGGCAACGTCCGGAATCACAGTTGCGCCGGCAGGAATATCAACAAGCGTGGGTTTGTCTGGCGTTATCCATGCGCTACCACCGTAGGAAATAACCTCAGGTACACCGCCATCGCCGACGATAGCCGGACCGCCTTTGTGATAGTCTGTGCCTTTTGCATACTTGGGGAGTGGCGTGGCGAGGATAGTGGCGAGTTGAAGGGCACCCAATGCTGATACAACAGCCATCATCGGTATTGCTGCCGGCCAACCCGGATTTACCCAAAGTTCCATAATGGACTGGGCAGTCGCTATTCCGGTTTGTGCAATGCTGTTCAGCTTGTCGAACTTAGCCTGCTTTTCCTTGAGCTTGGCCTTTTTCTTTTCAAGCTCCTCATTCTTCTTGGCGGTCTTGGCCTCAGCTGCACGCTTACGCGCCTCGCCCTCCTCCTCGGTAATAACTTTCTGCTCTACCAATCGGGTTATACGTTCTTGCTCAGCTTCGCCTGCCTCGGTGTTGGCTTCCTGCTCCTCTTCAACCTTCTGTATTTGGGCATCATATACGGTGCTGACAAGGTCGTTAATAGCATTGAGGGAGTCGGCGGCCACCTGAAGCCATTGCTTGGCGTTTGCGATTCTCGTTGCAGTAGCCTTATTATCTGCGTCAACAGAATCATCAGCTGACTTTTTAGCGGCATCCGCCATCTGCTGCTCGTATAGTGCTTTGGCTTTTGCCAACTGTCTTTCCAGGTTTTTGCGTTCCTCAGCTGACAAGTTTTCTTTCTGCAATTCCTCTTCAATCATGGCAACAGCATTTTGCGCTGTCTGAATAGCGTAACGCTGCTGTATGTCGGCCGACTCACGCTCGAACTTTTCTTTTATACGAGCTTGCTCTGCTTGGTTGCCTTTTGCGGCTGCCATCTCTTGTGCATATTTCTGTTTGAGCTTATTCAGCTCCACAATCATTGCCGTGTCTGATTCTTCCTGCTGATCTGCGTATTTCTTTTGAATGGCCTGAAGCTGTTTGGAAGCGTGTTCTTCAATCAATTTTGTCTCAGCATTGCAATATTTGTCTTCGAGCCTTGCCCTTATTTCAGCACCTTGTTCTGCGGTTATTGTTTTATCCCGTTCGGCTTTGCAAAGAGCCATATATTCCATGGCACGCTGATTGCTGAGCTGTTCCTTTTTCCATTGCAATTCCTCATCACTTCCTTCTTCAACTGTTTCAAGATGCACAGCAATAAAATCTGATGTGGCTTTCTGCCGGCGTTCCATTCCGGCAATCTCTATATCATCAAGCTTGCGTTCATGTTCGGCGTTTAGTCCTTGTATTTGATTGTTAAGCGCCGCTCTCATCTCCACTTGCTTGTCAGTTGTCTTTGCAAGTTTATCCTGAAGCTCTTTGAGCTGCCGATTATATGATAAAATCTCGGCCTTTCGCTGACGCTCCAGACTGTCTGTTATGATTTTGAGCAAAGCATCTTCACCGGCCTTAACCTCTTTTTTCAATTCCTCAGCGGCTTTTTTGGCATCGTCAGCACTACTTCTACCGGAGGAAGAAGGCCTTCTATTTGTTCTGGTATGCTTCTTTGTCTCTGATTCTTCAACGCGCTTTATCTTGATTTCAGCATACTTGTTAACAGATGCGACAATATCTTCATATTGCTGACGTGTCCTCTCACCGTTACGATACAACATATCGGCAAGCTGCAACTGCATTTGTTTCTCTTTTTCAATTATCTCCTTTTTGTAAGCCAGCGTCCCAATAGCATTCTCACGTTCATAAGCATATACTTCGGATTGTATGTTGAGAAGGTAATTTAAACCATCTTCTTTATTGTTTTCGTATCCCTCATCAGCCTTTTTCTTCGCTTCAAGCGCATCTTTATATTCATCTTCGTCTTCATCGTATAATTCTTTTGCCTGCTCAAAGAGTGCATCGGCCGCTTCTTTCTCGGCTTGTTTGTTTTCCAAACTCTGTACTTGTAACTCCGCTTCCGTGGCGCCGCGCGCCTTCATGCGGTCAATGAGTTTATCATTGGACTCGCACATCTCGTCAAGGGCTTGTTTCTGTTGTTGGTAATTCTCAAGAGCTTCATCGCTTGGACCGCAAAATGCCTCAAAGGCTTTCACAAGACCATACACGGCCGCTACACAAGCAACAATAGCAACAACAAGCAAACCGATAGGATTGGCATTGGCGGCAGCATTGAACGCCCACTGTGCGGCGGTTAGAGCGGCAGTGGCTATTACGCCTTTACCTTTGGCTGCCGTGTGCAAGTTCTCGGCAACTGTCCGGAGTCTTGTCTGGATAAGATTGACGCCCTGCATGACGGCTGACTGTGCTTGCAAGGTGTTCTGTATGGACTGCATGGCATTGGAAGCCGCTATGGCTGCCTGGAGTTTGGTCTGTATCTTTGCCAAATCCTCTGAGCTGATTCCAAACATCTCTGCCGCGCCGGTGGCAAGACCGAATCCATCAATGGCAAGTTGTAGCGCTCCGCCGATCTGGTCAAAACTTCGCGTATCAGATGCGGCATTAGTGATTGCCTGGTTGGTATCTGCTATGGCGTCTTTGAGTACACCGGCCTGCTCGGTAAGGTCTCGGATATGCTCGGCAAGAGCCTGCCCCTCAGCAGAAGCCTGTTCCTCTTCCGAAAGGTTTTGGTATTCAATGGTGAGGTTGGCTATTTCCAATACCAATTCTTTGAGGTCGCGCTTTACGCTGGATGTCTTGCCGCCGGTCTCTCCCAAAGAACGGCGTGCATCTTCAAGAGCCTCGTTATGCTCTTCGATAGATTGCTTGGTCTCCTTTGCGGCGGCAGAAACTTCCTCTATGCTTTTGGCAAGCTGTTGTCCCTCGGCACTTGATTTCTCAGCTTCGGACATTCTCGCATATTGCGACTGAAGAGATGCAAGTGTGCCGACAAGGTCATCATATTTCTTTTTGAGGTCTCCGTTGGCAATGGCATAATTACCGACATTGCGCTGAAATTCGCCCATGTCAGCGGCCATATCCTTAAGGTGTGCATCGAGATTCTGAATCGCCTCCTCCATTTCTTTGCCAAAATCAGAGGCTTTGGACTCATCTCCCATTTCCTTATAGGCTTTCTTCAGCAATTCGAGCTGCTGAGACAACTGTGCATAGCTACCCTCAACAGCTTGGTTGGCTTTCTCCTCGGCTGTCATTATGGAGTTCAAAGACCTCTTCTGCTGTGTAAGGTCTCGGGAGGATGCAATGAGGTCAGCCTGCGCCTTTGCATATTGCGAAGCCGACATCATACCATTTTTCAGAGCCTTCTCATTCTCTTTCTGCTGTTTCTTATTCTCTTCAAGCTGCTGATTGATGCGTACGAGGCTTTGTATTTGGTTCTCATACGTATCGTGGTATTGTTCAAGAAGTTTCTTTACCCTTTCCTGCTCGGTATAAGCGGCGCGTGTGGTTTTGTTGACCTTCTCCTGCTCCATCAGCTGACGGGATATGGTGTTGGTGGTATCGGCAATAACCTGGCTCTGCCGCTGCATAACGTCTGTAAGCTGCTTTTGTGCGTTAACGGCTTCCTTCCCTTTATCTGTTAAAAATTTCTCCAGCTTGTCAATATCGCCGGCCACCTTGATGTTCACTTCAAGACCCTGCGCCAAATCTTTGGCAACCTTGGTATAGGTGTCAAGTATGCTGTGTAACTCGTTATCGAGTTCTTTTATTGATTTTATTGCCTCGGGGTCGACGAGGTCTGTTATTTTTACAGCCATCAGTATTGAGTTATGTATTCTACAATCGGTTTCTCAATCTCATCAGAGATTGACGTAAAGCCATAGGTGCCGTCGGGATTCTTGTAAATCACAGCGGCCTCATCGTTCATGCTGGCCCACGCTTTGGCAAGCTTGCGAAATCGTTCTATATCACTTCCAAGCCGTTTATTCTCACAGTCGCAGCTCATTGGAATCCGCAATCTTTGAAAAATTTATCTATTGAAGGCATCATGTACTCCCGGTTGAAGTATTCAATGGCAGTTGGTCCCATGTTTAGAATATCACCATTCTTATTCTTGTATTTTGCTACAATTTCGGGGCCGTTGCCAGTACCGGGGCTGATAAGCAGTTCGCCACCGCGCAGCGTTGCGCTGATTTCAGAGTAAAATGTTCCGTCTATAAAGAGATTGGGGACATTATCGGGGCGAGAAGGCAATTCCAAAAAAGTCATGGCCTGGCGGTTAATCGACCGTTTCCATGCCTTGTAATCGCCCGAACGATGATACCATTCACCTTTCTCTTCAAAGAATGGGTCATCATCGTAAGTCGGGGACAAGGTCTGCTCGTTGGCGTCCAAACCGCTCCACAGCTGTTCCTTAATGGTATCAACCACTTTGCCGGAATGGTCTGACAGACATTTAATGCAATTTTCTTCAAACCCTTCAGCAATATTATGGATTATGTCAGCTACTTTCGAGATGTCCATATCTTTAATCAAAGGGGGCGAGAGTTGCGCCCTCCCGCCCCCGGTGTTCACTTGGCTTTCTTAGGCTCGGCGCAAAGGCCATAAACCTGTGACAGCATTTTCTTGCGCGTCTGCTCGTCTTTATCTCTCCAGAAGATGTTGAGGTGGCTGGAGATAAACTCCTCCTTCTTCATCTTCCTGATGACATCTTTGCAGAATGTTACGTTCTCGAACTTGATCATACCTGCTCGATGCCTTCAATGCCAGCCTCGAACAGTGCGCTCGGAGCCTTGAGAGCAGGAACGGCGCCGCCAGTGGTGGCGATGGTGAGTGTTTCCGAGTTCTCGTTGTAGGTAACGCCCGATGCTCCACCCGATATGAGGTTGGCATTGTCTGCGAACAGCGTGCCGTAGGTGGACGTGAGGTCGTAACCGCCAATCTTCTCCAGCAGCTTGTAGTCGTTGCCGGAGGTGCTGACCTTGACGAGTTCGACAGGAGTGAGGCCGATAAGGTTGCGGCCGATGGCGAAATCGAGCGGAACGAAATCCATGTTCTCGAAGTAGTAGCGTGCGTCCTCGAAAGCAAAGGACACGTCCATTGTGGCGGCGGCCGACGATGTGGGATGAGGTGTCGGAGTCGAATAGACGGTGCTCATGGGTATGCCGGCGAGAGTGTCGGAGCCGTCGTTGAGGCCGTAAATGACGTTCTTCTCGTCATAGAAGTAGGCATCCCATGCTTTGTTGGCGGTCTTGGTAAGAGATGCGTTGAGTTCGGGATAGAACTTGTCGAGGGTAAAGGTATAGGTCAGCGCACTGATGCCCGTCATCTGAGAGGGGCCGTAGCCGTTGGCCGCAACCTGCGGCTCGCCGCCGTTCTTGGCGAACTCGACGAATGGCAGAATCGGATAGATGCGCTCCGGGCGGTCGGCGTGGCAGAGTTCCTTGGCCTTGGAGGCCGTGAACTCGGCGGGCAGCTTGACCCCGTGAGGAACTAAGATTGCGCCTTTAACCTTTTCAGGGTCAAGGTGACATTTTGAAACACCGGTGTTGAGGTTTGAGCCGGTGCAGGTTCTTGTCTTTCTCATAATTATCTACATGAGGGATTTTTGATTTTTAATTCTAAGTTGGAAATATTTATGGCATCTATGGGCTCACTCAAGGCATCCCCGGTGCCCGTGTGAGCGCCATAGCGGCCATAAGAGTAGTTTTCAGAGTAATCATGCGGTATCAGGTCTTTATAGCCGAAATCGATGCGTCCGTCTGCAAGCAATTCTTCTTTCAGCCGCTTGTAGATTGGCCGGAGAATGTTCTGAAAAGACAGCACCAGGCGCTCCTCGTTGCTCCAATCTTTGGAAGATGGACACGCTATAAGCATCTGTACCGTGGCCTTGGAGAAGTAGCCGGGGGTGTCGCGCTGCTCCTTGAACGGGCAGAACAGAGCAATAAGGGGAAACTTCATCTCGTTGGTTGCGTCCGCCTTACTCATGGCATCGAGCCTGTCCTTCACATATTGGGCATTGCCGAAGATGTAGTTGATTTCGGGACACTCTACTTTATCACAACTGCCGTCACAGTGGGTAACCACAATGTTGCAGTCCTTGGTCGTGGCTCTGACTACATCGCCGATTATTTCTATTATCTCCGTGCTGCGCTTCATAAGTTGAGAGTGTTGATTTTGGTAATCAGGTTATCTCCCTTACCAAGCCACGAAGCATAATCCTCGGCTTTTGCCCATTCGCGGAAGTCACGTATCATGCCCACCATATCATTCCAGGTATTCACCTGACGCTGTATGGGCGCAACATACTCGTTGGCGCATTTCAGACGCACAAGGCCCGTCACGGTAGCCTGCGTATTGGCGTCGCGCAGCATCTTGAAAAAGACGTAGTTGGCAAACGGCTCTCGAAGCTGCTCTACAACCTTGTCAATCTCTTCATCATGCTCGGCACACAGGTCTTTATCTATCGCGTTGAGATAGCTGTTGACCTCAACCGCCTTGGCTGCTGTGAACACGCCTCGGAGGAAAGGCAACTGCCATTGACGGATATATGCCTTGATGACGGCATTGACCGCCTCGGCGTCAGCGTTTGGCAATCGGCCACGTGATGCGTTCTGTATGTGCCGTGGACCCTCGGTGAAATATGATACGTCGATTAACATCACTCTGATTTTTTGGAGCGTGTTTTCTTGGGAGTCGGCTTAGGAGCCTCTTTGGTGTCCTCTTCGGACAGCTCCTTGGAGTCGCTTTCAAGAGCCGATTCCGGCTGACAGGGCGTGAACGAAATCACGCCCCTGTCAACACGGATACGGTTTTCCTGAAGGACTTTCGCCACTTCTTTGGGGTCGCCTTTCAGAATGTAGTTCATACGTTACGCGGTTTTCTTGATAGCGTTTTTGAGGGCGCTGATGCTACCGTAGGAGAACGCCCACGGGCAGAACACGGGAACGATTTCCTCGGCCTGGGCGAGCAGGACCACCTGGTTCTTGAGCTTGGTGTTCACGTCGTCGGCCCACTCGGCGGTCAGCGGGGTGTAGTCGATGATCTGAGCGCCGCGCTGCATGTCGCCGAGGAAGTATTTGCCAACCGGCATACCGCTGTAAGGAACGACGCGGAGACCGCCGATTACGGGGTTGCCGTTGATGTCCTTGACTACTTCGAGACGGTTGCCGTCGGTGGCCTTCTCGCAACGGATGGCGTTGATGGTAATCGGGTTCAGAACGAGGACGGTGGGAACGAACTGAGCGTAGGTCATCACCGAGATAGCGGTCTCCAGTGCGTCGATGCTGTTGGGCGATTCGATGCTCTGATATGCACCATTCTTGAACGACAGTTTCAGAGCGGCCACATCGGCGGCAAGCAGAGATTCATTGTTGGAGTCGTCGAGTTTGGCTCCTTCGAGGAAGATGCGGCGGTCGTTGACCTTGATAACATCATAGGTCTTGTTGAGGTCGGTGTTGGTCACAGCGGCAGAGCCGGTAACTTTCAGACCCTCGATGAGCAGGTCGTTGGGTTCCTTGAGTTCTACGATGAGGCCGTTGTCAACCTCTTCGATGGACAGAACGCCGCCGGCGGCTACGGTGAAGATGTTCTCCGAGATGATGTGCTCGATGGACTGCACACCATCGTACTTGGTGATACCTTTGAGGTTGTCGCCGGAGCCGTCGCCGAAAAGAATCTGGAAGTCCTCGGCATCGCGGACGCCGGAGAGCAGGCAGTTCATGACGTAGCCACGGAGATAGGTCTTGCACTTGAGCGCACGCTTCGACAGCTTGAAGTGGTGGCCGACACGAGAAACCTGAGCGGTCTCTTCCTTGATTTTCAGGCTGGATTCGGGGAGCATACCGTTCTCCGAAACGTAGCGGGCGTTGCGGTCCACGTTGTAAATCTGCTGGAACGCGAAGATGGGGAACTCAGGATCGCCGGGAAGGACGGTGGCGAAGTCGCGGACGTGGAGTTTCTTGTCGGTGGCCTGGGTCACGATGCGGTCGCTCTGCTGTGTCATTGTGAGCGTGCCACCGGGAACGACATTGCCGGTAAGAGAGATGTCCTTGAACTGGAAAGAGCCGGATGTCTTCTCGCGGTCGTTGATGAAGTCCTGCATCTTCGGGGAGTTATACATCTCCTCGAAGGCCTCGTTGAACTTGCTGACGAAATCGAGGCCGATGCCGCGCTTCTTCATCTTTTCGAGAGCCTCGGACAGGTTCTTGACCTGGTCGATCAGTTCCTTGTTCTCTTTGGCAAGAGATGTGAGGGTTACACCGTCCTCAGCCGTGAAAGGCTTGAGGGCCTCTTTGAGGGCGGTGGGGTCAACGAGACCGTCAACCGACTTGTTGATAGCATCGGTGAAAGCACCGAGGAGTGTGTTGACGAACTGTTTCTGCTCGTCGGGGAGACCGGCGGTCTTTACGCCTACAATCTCCTGAACTTCTTTGACTGTTAATTTTGCCATAATGCACTATGATTTGAATGGTTGTTATTTCTTTGTGGCAGCTGACAGAGATGCCCAGAACGAGGGCGAGGGTATCGGCTCTTCAGCGGACTTCTTTTTGGTATCGTCCTTCTTGCCGGGCTTCTTCTCTTCATCCTCAGGCTTGGCACCTTCGGTAGGCTTTTCGGTTGAGGGTTTCGTGCATTCCTCGTCCTCCGGCTTCTTCTCCTTGTTCGCGGTGGGATCGGCAGGGATAATGAGGCTGTTGGAACGATAGACACGGCTCCAGCAATAAGGACAGCGGACGTATGCAAAGGCCTCAACGATGCTCTTTGTTGAGATTTCTTTCTTTGCCGCCGAAAGGCCGTCAATGATTGCGGAAACTTCGTTTTGGATTTCGGGGCGGTAGCGTTCTATCTGTCGGCGTGCCTCATTGCGTCCAATGGACATTACGAGTTCTCCGGCCGCTTCCTGAACTTCTTGCGAGAACGTATGCTCCGGCTCGTTGTCATAGTCGAACTGATGACCGCAACACGGACAGGTAACTATCAAGCCGCCACCCAGGGATTTGAGTAACAGATTCAGTTCCATATCGTAGTTTTTAAGTCGCTCGTCTGAATATCCGCGCTGCTTGAAAGCCATGCGGAGCAGTTCGACGGCATCACGAATCTGGTCTTCGGATGCGCTCTTCAATCCAACGAGGAACGTCTGAGGATTGGCACCCCAGCCCGTCAGCGTGGAATATTCGAGCATCTTCCATCTTACGACCTTGCGGCGGTCCTCCTCATCACGGGCAAGAGCCTTGACACCGATAGAGTGTTCAAGTGTGCGGCCTGCCTCATGGAAGAGCTTGTAGTCCTCAAACACATCACGGCAGATCTGCTTGTTGAGGTTCATCTGTCCGGTCATGATGAGGTTTCCGTCCTTCTCTTCACCTGACAGAGGCACGCCAAGCAGCTGGCGCGTGTCGTGGTTGAGGTACCATCGCATTTTGCTTATGTCATCGCGGAGGGTGTCCACGAATGACCCCGGCATCGAGATGTCGTGCTGTGCGTCCTCGATGCCTATACCGTTCACCGCCACGGTGACGATACCCTTGTCAGTGACATCCAGTGCTTTGGTTTCGTACTGGAGATTAATCATCTGTTCTTTCATTGCTTTCTCCTTTCGAGGGTTTATTATTTTTTAAGTTATTGTCTTTTTTCGGGTCTTTATCCTCGCCGGGTTTGTCCTCACCGTGTTTGTTTCCTCCGGATTGCAGCGTGTTGATTTGAATTGGCGATGTCTGTGCCTTGATTACGCTGTCAACTTTGGCAATCTCTTCAGGTGTCATCTCAAACTTGACCTTATCGAAGATTTCTCCTTCGAGAGCGTCTTCATGAATTTGGGCTCGCCAATCGTTGATAGAGATTAGGCCGTTGTTGAATTGGATGAGGCAACGTTCATTCACAAGTTTCTTAACTTCTTCGTTCTCTTTGTATCCGATTTGCAGACACGCCACATCGCTGAAATCGCAATCGAGATATAGCCCTTTCTGTTCAAGCCCGAGGAATATTGTCAGAGCCTCGCAGAAACGCTTGGCCGCCGGTATGATTACCGAGGTATAGACGCTCTTCTCTGCGGTGTCCTGGTTGCTGAATGTTGATTGGTCTTTGCGAGGCACAAGGACGGCAGGGATGCCATAGATTGAGGCTATCTTGATGGCGTCTTCCAACGTCTCGTCAAATGGCTGGAGTTCAGATATTGACAAGTTGGTACGGATGAAGTTCACGGGGATGTCAGTAACCGCCCATGGTGATTGACCCTCGCCAACTCCGTAGTTCTTAGTTATCTGATTTTGAAGCTCTTTCTTTTCATCAGGTTCAAGGGCAACTGTTCCCGTAGTATCTTCCTTCTGTGCCACTATAAAGCCGAGCGCACCTCGTTTTATGTAAATCACATTACGAGCTTCATACACTGCGATGAGGTTGGCAATAGGCTTTTTCACGGATAGCAGACGGCTGGTTGCCTTCAGGTATCCGACGCCTCTTAACAATTCCGGAATACCATCGCGGTCATGCCATATCTGCCAATACGGAATTGTCAAACCGCTGTTTGGGCCGAGGTCGAGGGTGTAGCCTTTGATGAGTTCATCTATCTTGGCAATGCCGAACATGGGGACACCATAGCTGTAATCCATCGGCTTGACATTCACGAGATGTGCGGGCAGGCTCCAATAATTTGTACACCATTGAAACTTGGTAGCATCTGCCGTGATGTTTTCAGGCATGGCCGCACGGAGAAAGGCATTTCCGGTGGCGAATTTGTACACAAAGTGCTGATACACGATTTCGCGCCATGTCATTATTGGATTGGGCTGTTTGAGAATGGTGTCGGCGCCGAGACGGTTGCACCACACTATGCTGTCATCCTTTGCCCTCTTCAAATCGAAGTGAGCCTCGGATATGCGTTTGGCTATAAAGTCAATCGGCCAGAACACCTCCGGTATGGTCTTGAATAACTCTATGAAGTTGTTTCCTACTACCGTGGGACGCACAAGCATATCAATGTTGGCAAGAATTTGCCGATACCTCCAGGCCTCGGAAATGTCGGGAGTATCGGAAATTGCCAGACTCTTACTGTCTGCCGGCGGTGTTGCATCCGCTTTAGTGATAAGAGCCTCAGCCTTTTCCTTGCTGCCAAAAATGTTTCGTAGGAAATTCATACGGATTCTTTTGGCACAAAGAAAAGAACAAATACAATCGATTGTGCCAATTTCTCAAAAAACTGAAATTTGGCAGCCAGCGAAAATGGGACCTAATCCTTTGGTTATTCGGAAGTTACGGCAACATTGGATGAAAAACCGAACTTTACAACGAACTGTATAAAGCCACTCAGAACGGCGCTCGCTTCCTTGCTGTCATTGTCTTTGTTGTAGTCAAGTAGATTGGCCATGAACGTGGAATACACAACATCGTCATTCAGTCTCTCCTCATTGAACAGGAGATGGTTCTTCACGAAATCGGATGTGGCGGCTATGCGTCGGTCTATGTCCGGCACCTCTTGCATCGCTCGGACTCCGGGCAGCTCTTTGCGCAGATCCTTGACAAATCGGTAATAGGCCGGAGCACACTCTATGATTGTCTGAGGACTGGCAGTGTCTATCAGGATTTGCTTTATCTCGTCTGTCGATGCTGTCTCTGTCAACTGCACATCAAGAATGTGCCACTTCTCGCCGCACAGCTTCCCATGCACCAGGGCGAACTTGCCGTTGACATTCGGCATAGCATAGGCAATCTCTCGGCTATATGCGCACTTGGTATCGGGATTGAAGAAATGAATGGCCCCGTCTTTGGCATAAAGGTTGCGCTTGCGGCGGTTAGAGAACAGAAGAAACTCTTCACGGAGCATGTCAACGACAACATAGCGGAACGTATCGGAGATATGGCCGTGTTCCTCGTAGGTCTGCATGGTGATTTTGTTTTTGACCTTGGTCTTGAGTATACCACCGTTCACATCCTTCTGAACGCTCATGTAGTCCTCAGTCGAGACTTTGCACTGCTCATCAATCGTTATTTGGAGTCCAGGCAACACGGCATCGAATATCGCATTGATGAACTCGCCGGACATCGGCACACTTGGGTTCTTGTTGCTGACTTTATCAATAACCTCGATACCCTCTTTCTGCAAGGTGTCAATGAACAGGTCATGGAATGAACGCTTCTCGTCATCAATGTTGTTGGCAGCTCTCGTTGAGGCATCACCGTGGAGAATGACCTTATCGACTCCCATCTCATGCAGACGCTTGGCAACGAGTTTGGCCGCTTTTCTGACTGTGTTGTTCGGGCTGTCAGCACACGTCTCGCCAATTTGCCTGATATGCTTCTTGCCACCATCTAACGAAATCTGCCAATAGGTGCATGAGATATAGGGCAGCACGTTGGAGTCAACACTGATATGTACCGGCAATGTCGGGTCATACTCGCATACTCCCGTATGCACACCGCGATTGAATGATGAGAAGAACTCGGAGCCTGTGCGGATGACACCCCACTCTCCGAGGGCATAGACGTTGTAATAGTCGGGGTCGTTGAGGCGGTCTCGCTCGAAGTCGGCCACACACTGCTCGTCATAGAAGCCATAGGTGCCGTCAGGAGAGCCGACAACCCAAAAGTTATTGAGGTAGGTGGTCTGAATGACAACAGTGTCCGAGGGGTGTTCCTCTATCTCTTTGGTGCGAGGGTTGAGGATTGATTTCGGCTCGTTCATACGTATTGATTTCACGTCGGTGAGTTGTGGTGGCAACTCTCGGCCTGCTATCTCTACGATTTTCGGAATCTCATGCCACTTCTCTTTGTCGAACACCTGGGTCTTTATCCAATGTGTTTCCTTGATGGGGTTGAATGTGGTTATAATCTGCTGGCCCACCATACCGCGCAGACGCTTGCGGATTTGCTTGTAGTCCTCCTCTTCAAATTCGCTCTCCTCGTCAAGGACAACACGCTTGAAACTTGACAGACCTTTTATCTTCTCCGAGTCATCAAGGCCCTTGAACACAATACGCGCCTCGTTGCTGAGGCACGTTATTGTCTTAACCCCATCGGAGAACCTGAACAAATTCGTTATTCCAAGTTGGTCAGCGGCTGTCTTGAAGTCCTGATATATGGAGTCTCGGATTGAGGCCCCAACCTTACGCATGACGAGCGTGTTGCTCCCTTCCCATATTGTGAATATGAGAATAATCTGCGCAACGCTATATGACTTGCCGGACGATGACCCTCCGAACAGAATAATAAAGCGGATGGTCAGGTCTTGCAGGAACCTCAGCAGATAGAAACCGACAGGATTGAGCTTCTTGAAATTTATCTTCATTGATTTTGACAGTTTGAAAGGTTTTTGAGCAGATTTGCTTACTCACTTTTGTATTTCCACGGGGATTTTTCCACCCCTCCCGACAAAGTGAAATGATTTTACCCTTATTTGCTTTCAATCCATTCACTCGTCATCTTCATCAAATCCGATGCGGAGCTCCCCTGCCACATTGCTCTGCGAGGTTACATTGATGTCCTTGGCGGCGGCAAATCCAAGTACGTCAATAAGACGTTTCTTGGCGGCATCCTTATCTACCTCCGGGACGATGTTCTTGCCGACCCTTACGAACTTCAACAGCTTGCGAGTCTTCTTGGGTATCTCATGCAGGTAACGCATACGCCAGCGGCCCGTCTTACTGTCGATTGTCCACAAGTCAAGAGGGTCAAGTTCGAGGATGCTCACATCGTCGCTGATGATGCGCTCTCGGCTTATCGACGCGAGGCGAGCCTGCTCTTCTCGAAGTTGCTCTATCCTTACCTTTATCTTATCCTCGGCAGCCAAAGCACTTGCCTTGCTGTAATGCCAAGGTTCATTCACGTCACTCTTGCAGTTGTAGGCCTTGCGATAGGCGGCCACAAGTATGCCTTTGGTATCGTTGCCATACGCATCGACTACATACTGACAGAACAGTTCCTGCTGAGGCGTGAGGCCATGTTTGTTCTTTACTCTTGCCATAGATGATAATGATGTTATGCTATTGTTGATGATGTTGTCGTAATAATTGATTCAGATGATGAACAGATGCCATTGAGGTTGTAGCCATCATTTGGATTTCTCCCGCTCCCTAAAAAATTTGGCAAATGCGTAAAATTCTACCCGCTTTGCCGCTTTTTATGGCGATATGAGCCGTTTTTGCGCTCAAATGAGGTGGGGATTGTCTCAAAATCATCGCCGGGAGAATGGATTTATCGGTTACTGATGCCTATGAGGTTGAGAACCATGTCCCGGTCTCCGAGCTGCGCGTTGGTCGCGATCATCGTGGAGCCAGTGGTGATGATGTCATCATAGACTATCACCCGCCGCTCGGCGATGGGCCTCAACAACATGAAATCAGGATGCAGGCGGTCATGGTTGATGCACTGCAAGGCGTCACCATAGAACGGAATGCCGATAGTGTCAGAGATTATACGACATACCTCAGTTGCGAAGTGGAAGCCCTCAGCGTGTCGGCGCCTCGGAGTTGTGATTATGCACCAGTCTGCCGTATTGCCAACGAATGTTGAAATGAATTTGCACGCAACATCGGCGAACATCGCGGCATGATCGGCCGAGGATTTAATCTCCCGGAACGTCAGACCCTCCTTGCTCCGCTTGAACTGCGAGATGTAGTAGAGCGAACCGATGCGGTGCAATGCCTCTCTTGGAGTAAGGTCGCAACGAGGGACGTTGTCGCTTAGGAGTTTCGGACCCTTGGCGACAGCGTCCCAATCATCCATTCGTATAATCTTACTTCTCCGTCTCATGCTCAAGACAGCGCCGGATGCCCTCGGCTACCGACACATATTGCAAAGGTACAGTAGGAATGCTCTCATCGACCGTCTGCTCTTTGCGGTCAAAATCACGCTTGTGCCTATCTATCACGATTTCAAGAGGTTTGTATTTCTCCACCTCTAACGCGAAATCATAGACGGAGGTCTCTTCGGGGTTGGCCACGTTCAGCAGCTTCTCTCCGCTTCCGTAGGCATAGATAAAGCCCTCGACGGCATCGGAGATGAATGTGAAGTGGCGCACGTTGCGTCCGGCATTTACGAGCTTGACAGGATTGTCGTTGAGAATATGCCAAAGAAGAGTACCCTGACGAGGGTCAGGCCCGTAGATGTTGTGCAGACGCACTCCCGTGGCTCCGGGATGGTAGCAGGCGGCGTACTGTTCGTCAAACCGCTTGCTGATGCCGTAGAGAGATGTGGTGTTGCATCCGTTCGCCGTGGAGGATGACGCATACACCAGGCGCACGTTATGGCGGCGGCAGGCATCGCACACCACCATGAAGGCATCGATGTTGTCGGCCTTGACGGCATCTTTGTCGGTGTTGAACACTGAGGTCTGAGCGGCCAGATGATACACGCAGTCGATGTCCGAGAGGTCGGCAGTCCTGAAGAAGTCGGCAACTTCAATTCCGGCGCGGCGGTCGATGACGGCAACTTGCACGCCTCGCTTTTTAAGAGCAGCAGTGAGAGCCTTGCCGATAAAGCCCTCACCGCCGGTTACAATCACTTTCATGTGCTATATTGGTTTAATTGTTAGAGTATCGAGATCCATCATGTAGAAGCACGACTCATAGATTATGCTCTTGGTGTAGATTTGTGCGGCGGCGTGCTCCAGCATACAGCCGTTGGAGTCGTGGAAGCCGTGGCCGAACACGATGCCGTCGATGTTGTTGTCCAGAATGGCCTCAATATCGCGGCCCATGTAGTGGCCGTAGGTCTTGCCCGGCTCCGAGCAGACATCAAAGGGCGTAACGCACTCGTGGCCATGTGGCGTGAGCGTGGCCTTGATGCACTCGGCATGATACTTGGCCTCATGGAGCGGCCTGCCGCTGATTGGTATTGATATGTAGAGTTTCATGGAAACAAAAAGGCCCGACTGACGATGTTTGTCAATCGGGCCGATAGTTGGTATAGTGTTGTTTACAAAATGTCTATTGAGATTTGTTTGGCATCCCTTACAAGTTCATAGAGATGCTTCCCATCAGGCATGGTGGCATGGTTGATGAGGTCATTTGCTGTCGGGTATATGTCGCTGATACGATGATAGAGGGAGTCTGCTATGTATGCGCCATCATCATCGACAATAGCGAGGTATTCATTGCCTTGATACTTTATCCGCAAGTCATAATACTGAACCGCAAACTGATAGAAAAGCATCTCGGCATTGGCGTTCTTATACCCCGAATTATTGGGGTATTGGATAAAACTGTCAGGTGGATACTCCGTGTTAATCCATCGACCGTTGATGTCTTGTTTTATGTATTCGTCTCTATTTTTCCACATGATTATTTTTTAGTTTTCTGAAAGTTCTGGACTCTTTGCAGAAGTGCTATGCGTGGGTCATTGGGCGAGAACCGTTCAGGTTTAAGCGCTCGGCCATTCTCCCAACGGTGAATATGCGGCCCATCAATCGCCTCGCCTTTCTTTTGAGCCTTTTTTGAGTTGTGCGGCTGGGTATGGATAGCCCATTCCTTTTTGTGATCGGCACCGTACTTGGCAATCTCGTTCACGCCGGAACCGTCCTTGTAGAATGTAACGTACATTCTCGGCGCGGAGTTGCTCTCTTCAGGGCTTTTATTCTTATCACCTCCCGTCCATTCGACAATTTCAATATTTCCATAGACAGGGTCGTGGTATGTTCCGTGGCTCACATATTGTCGCTCGGACGATGCTATGCTGCCGTTGACTGATGCAGTTCCGTTACCTCCCATAGCTTCTCAGATTTAGCACTCGCTCATTGTTGAAATAAATGCTCACTGAGGTGTCCTCACCAGGTATCATGGTGCCATAGCGGATGATAGCAAGCGGGCGGAGTCTCGACAATGCCTCTCGGTAGCCTTTGAGCCACAAGAAGCGTGTCAACCCATATCGGGCGGCGCCGGTGCTGTTAATGGCGATGACAGACTGTTGAGGTATGCCGTCAAAGCAATAATCATAGCTATCCGGCAATGACCATGTGACGTTTGGAATTACCGTCACTCCTTGGGATTGCAGCCATGCTCCGATGAACTTGCCCCGATAGTTGTTCCACATCCGCTGAGGGTATGGCATATCGGTGTACTGGCTGAAATCGGGAGCGATGACGCACTGAAATTGCCTCAGACACTCAACATAGCGGTCAGGTAGGTTCCAGATTCTTTCAAACTGGTAATCATCAATAAAGAAATGTACGCATTGATTATGGTCCTTGGCCGTTAGCGCCGCATTGAACGACACAAGCGAAGTCGGGATGATGTTACACGCTTTGAGCGTAGGCATCTCATAACCATCTGCAAAATTAACGAATTTCTTTAAGTGCAGATTGTCTAATTGGGACTTTCTTGCTATTGATGATGTTGATGTGATGTGTGTAGCGTGGTCCCTTTTCATCGTTTTTGCTTTTTTTACTTCATTCCTTTTTGCTTTTATTATTTTTCATTTTTCTCTTTTAATCTCACCGTTTTAGAACTTAGTTTGAGGTTAGATTTGGCATAAATGGGGCATTTATCCCGATAGGCATATTCTCCGGCCTTTGCCTGGGCGAAACGCTCATGCCATAGAACCTCGTAGAACTCTGTACCCATCTGCGCCTCCTCGTTGAGGTAGCCAACGAGTTTCATGCAGAAGAAGCCGCTGTCGCTCTCTTTGTCATCGTGGAGGGCAACTATGCCGTTACTGTTCGGTCTTGCCATAATTGGTATATTATTGGTTTGCGACTATGACCAATTTAGACCCGTCGGGATAGGTCATCGCCTTTTTGAAAAGTTTATGGCACCTCGGCGGGATATTGCGATAGCTCAGATGCCATTCATTCCATAGGATGCAGTGGCCGCGCTTGACACCGGGGCTGAGGTGGGTTGCCCCTGTGTTCATGCAGGGGCAACTACCACAACTCCCTGGCTCTTCATAGAACTTGTAGCCGTTTATCTCTATCATACAGCGACCTCTTGGGGTTTGAGGGATTGGATAGCCCGACACAAGGCCGGACACCATGCTTTCGGGATGCTCGTGTGGACGGCGTTGCCGATGAACTTCTTCTGATCGCTCTGATTGCCCATCAGCACATAGTCATCGGGGAAGCCTTGGATTCGCTTTAACTCTACGACTTTGAGCATCCTCAGTTTGATGTCGAATACATTGTAGCAAGCCATGAACTCTTTTATCTTTACCGTCATGGGCGAGTCATTCTCATAGACCTCTATGCCGATGCCACCACCCTCGACACAGACGAGGTAAGGAGGCCGCTTGTCCATTCGGGCAATGAGAGTGAAACACGGCTCATCTATGGAGCTGCCGGACGTGAAGAATTGTGGGTTCATCAAGAAGAATTGACGGTGATCCTTGGTGGAAAATTTGCGCGTCTCACTCTGGATTCCCTCAATAGATGTCAACCGCTCAACTGTAACAAGATGATGTTTCGGGTTGGCTGTGATACATCCGGCAGGCTCATCAAGAGACGTGGGTCGGCCCTGGCCGTACTGCATATCCAAGAACAGAGGATTTACAAGCGCGAACTTGTCTTTGGTAGGAATGGTGGGCGCCGGGCTGTCTATATCCCGACAGCCGCCGTTGCCGTAGAACGATGTCAGGAAGTGGGCGCTGACGAGCGCGTGGTGGTCAACGCACGTTATAGTTCCGGCTGGCTCATCCAACGACACGTTCTTATCGTAGGTTGAGCCGCTGAACTGCTTTGACAGGAACTCAACGTGCGCGAGGCCGAGGCGGTTCTGAGTGGCCACTGTCGGACACGGCTCATCAATGGAGGGCGGCACATACTTGCCTCGCTGACTCATGCTGTTGAACTTAACCAGGAAGGCATCTTTGCCACCGGCCACAAATTTGATGAGTCCGGCATAGATACGCATCAGCGTCTTCTCAACCAATGGCTTCTTCCTCGTGAATATGGATTGTCCCCACTCATCGAGGTTGAGGACATAGCGCACGGCTCGCCACCGCTCCAGATTGCCGGTGGGCCGTCGGCTGTGGGTCGGCTTGGGGAACACGATCGGCAGACCTCTCTTGGCGAACATTCCGAAATAACGCTTGCGTGTTGTCCGGGCGCCGAAGTCGGCCGAGTTCAGGATGCGGTAGTCGTAGTTGTAGCCATACGCTTTGACGTTCTTGATCCATCGGACATAATCACGTCCTTTGTCCATTGAAAGCGGACGGCCATTCTTATCGAGCGGCCCCCAGGACATGAACTCCTCAACGTTCTCTATTTGGATAAAGTCAGGGTCGATGGCTTCTATGTAGCGGTAGAGGTGTTCCGCGAGAGTCCTGCTGTCGGCATCACGCGGCTGACCGCCTTTGGCTCTGCTGAAATTGGTACACTCGAGCGATGCCCATAGAACAATCAAGGCTTGCGGATTTTCATGTCTGCAAGCCTTGATGCGTTGGATAAGCGGTGCCAGGTTCAACGTCCTGATGTCTTCCGTAAAGTGGAGCGCGCCCGGATGATTGGCCGCGTGGGAGGCTATGGCCTTTGGGTCGTGGTTGACACAAGCGATAACCTTGGCACACTGTTCACCATTCAGCCGGGCCTCGTTGACTCCCGTTGAGGTTCCGCCGGCGCCGCAGAATAGGTCAATGTATAGTAGTTGTATCATCGTATTGGGTTTGTCGTAGTTCGGGATTATCGTAGATGTTTCCTATTACCTCATGTTCTTTGGAACGATTAAGAGGATTGAATGTGAAGTTTGTGTTTCCAGCGTATGATATAAACTCACCTCCATAAAGAAGATATCCGAAAGCACCATGACGGAATACAACCTCATGTTGGATTGAGCCTCCATACAAAATGATGTCGCCCTCGTATATCTCTTTGCCGTTCTTATCATATAAAATGCTTATGTGGTGTTCCATGTCCTCAACGTCATTCAGCAGGAATGATGCAATGCTGTTTATGCGGTCAGCAGCAATCTTATTCGTGCTGAACACGATAGGGTTGAAGTGCGGAGGTGTTTCAATAGACGTGATATCGCCCTTTCGCTTTAACATGGTCGGTTCTTTATCGGTTATCACCGTTGCCGTGGATTTTCCCGCGCTGTTTGCGTGAACGCAGCTTCTCGACGTTCATCGCGGCTATCTTTGCCAGGGAATAGTTGATGTCTCGGGCCAGCGTGGCGACATACCACAGCACGTCGCCGAGTTCCAGGGCTATCTGCTCACGTTGGTATTCATCGAAGTACCCGTGATTGTCGCGAAGTACCTTCTTGACCTTCTCGGCCACTTCTCCGGCTTCTCCATTCAGTCCGAGTGCCGGATAAACAATTCTCTGCTCGGCAGGATACACGGCCGTTTCCAGCGCCGCCTGCTGATACACATTAAGTTCGTCCATTGATATTTGTTATTGGTGAAACGAAACGCGGCCGGGCTAATTTAACAGTCCGACCGCGCAATTATTTTGCTATGCTATTTTATATCCAGGATTTGCTGAAATCAACGTCTTTGAATGCTTCTGCAAGTCCCGTTATCTGCTTCAACCGTAGCACCTCGTCTGCGTCCATTCCAAGTTCCTCTCCAATACGTGCGTTTGTCCAATTGTGTTTACGCAGCATAGCTACAAGCTTTGCTGATAGCTCGACCTGATGCGTGCCCCGGGCCATGTTATGACGCACAGTGGAGGTGATTCTGTCTTCTATAGACTTGTTGAGGCGACTTACAGGTATATAACCATGCAGCTTCTCATTGATGTCCTTCTCCTTCTGTATAACCATAGTGCGGTGAAAGCCATCGACAACCGTGTACGGATGCTTCTTATCAGCAGGCGTATCGCATACCACAACAGGCATCGTAACACCATCCTTACGTATGCTCAACTTCAGCAGGCGCATCTCTGGAGGCGCCACCTTGTTGGGGTTATAGTCATTGCCGGCCACACTTGCAGCTTTGACCAATTGCACATTCAACGCCGGGCATTGTATGCCGAGCCAATCGTAAAGACTTTGCGTCACCTCGTTGTATATGGCTACCTTCTCTTCAAAAGTGCAGCCCTCGGGCAAATCTACCTTTACCATAATTCGCTTCTATATCTCGTTATCATGTTTACCTGCTTCTCAAGTTCTCTCTTTGTCTGTGAGAATGATAGTCCCTTACACCAATAGTCATTCTTAAGCAATACCTTGCAGATGCGACGCCACGAGGGTATTTTTCGCTTTGCCTCTAACTTCGGGTCGGCAAAGTCAGGTATTACTTTCATTCCCTGGTCATCCCACCATTTCAGGAACTTGTCAATCTTTTCCTTGTAATGAGCAGCAAGATAGGGAGGCATGGTCGATAACAGGAATTTTGCGTAACTCTCGTATGTGTGACCCTCCGGCAGATTAACCTTGTAGTTGCCAAGCGTGGTCCTGTCTGTTTCAGTGTATCTGTTCCCAAAATTTGCCCCCTCAACACGATTTACAATTTTGGCCCAAGTCTCAGGCTCCAGCAATTTGAAAAGATACAGACCTTGCCGTTGGTCATCACCATAAGGCTGACACAAACGCATCTTTGATACCGGCACTCCGGCAAGATACATTATGTCATAGATGCGGTTGTAGTCGTAGCGGTTCCGCCAATTACAAGCCCAAATGTCTGACACTCGCCAGTCGTAGATAGGATAGATGTTGTAAATTTCGTTATCCGCTTTCGGGTCAAGCTTCGTTGTCCACATATAATCCTTGTATGTGACCTTATCCTCGTTGCGGATAGTTCTGAATCTGTTCAGGCTCTCATCAGAGCGGATGCCTACACAGATTGCCGTTTTCTTACCCTTGCTGAACCAGCGGGCAAATTCCGGCACGAACTCCTCAAATTCCATCCCACGACGGAAGAACGGGAAATATGACTCATCCTTTACTACATACGGGTTGTCAGGATACTCACGCACCCACGCATCACGCTTCTCTTTATCCCAACACAGCCAATGAGGCTGGAACTGGCTTACTGCATTACGCAAGTGCAGAGGGAGGCAAATCCACCACCCGCATACCTCGGGACGGTTGAACATCCGATGGGTGTATTCGATTGCATGGGCATACTGAGCCTCCATGTCAATGTACATCGCATAGACAGGCAATTTACCTGCTTTCCGTGCTGCGTCAATGGCAAGATTAAGCATCACACCACTATCCTTGCCATTTGAAAAAGATACGCATACACGGTCAAACTCGGAATATGTAATGGCCAGCCGCTCTACGGCTGCTTCATACACATTCCGGTCTTGATAGACCTTGGTACTCACAGCTCTATGAAATGTACTTCGTTTCCCCAATCACCGCAATTCACCACAGCGTTGTCATCCGTTGAGTCGGCGAAGAGGTACAGATTATCACCGTCGGGAGCCGTCAGGTAGTATGTCAGAGGAGACATGAAGCGCTCCTCCTTGATGACTTCTTTGCCAATGACTACCTCCTCGACGTAGGGTTCGTTCATGTAATAGCCCTGGAATGTGTACGCGATTTTCTTGCCTGCGAGCCTGCGGGCATCGCCCATTGTCAGGACCTTGCCCTTCTCCATGATGTGTTCGACATACAACTGGTCGTAGTTGGCATTCTTGGCCATGTCTCGGCGAAGCATCCATATGCTGCATCCCAGAGCGTGTGCTATCGTCGTCAGAGTGTCTATGGATACATTACGTGAGCCGTTCTCTATCTTGGAGATGTCGGTCCGGTTCATCCCCGTCATCTCAGACAGTTTTGCCTGTGTCAGGCCGGCAGCCTTACGTGCTTCCGATATTTGATATCCGATTCTCCTGCGTTCAGCAGCCTGCTTTGCTGCGAACTCTTCTTTGCTGTAGTACGTGTGGTACATGGTCGTTTGGTTTATTAGTTTGACTATGCAAAGTTAATAATAATGTGTTATATATGACACATTATAAATGTTAAATATTGTTATTCCAACTCGGATTTAATTTGTTTCTTTGTTTTCGCTTTGAAGTATTCGGCCATGTCGGTTTTAGCATCGATATTCTTCTGTATCATGTGGTCCAGCCCGGTATTGGACGTGATGTCGTAATATGTACAGTCGTTGAGCTGACCCATACGATATGTCCTGCGGCTGCTTTGTGTGCGCAATGCCAAATCCCATACTTTATCGAAATAGATGGTATTACAGTACTGCTGTAAGTTGAGCCCAAAGGATTCCTTTTGATACGATAACACCAACACGTCCGGATATCTTGCAGCACAGACTTTTTGCGAGAGGATGAATCTGCAAAAGATAACGGTGCTATCATGTGGCAGTTGCTCCATAATGCGGTTTAATGCTTCGAGCTTGTTGTCATCCACACAATAAGCCATCTGCATTTCTGTGGTCATGGCAAAGAAGATATTGTCATTCCACTTGTCAAGTTCGTCCATGTCCAGGTACTTCTCCATGATGCGATGATACTCTGCGATGGTATCCTGACATACGTTGTAAGTAACAGTCTTGTACATCTGCGATACATTCAGGTGCAAGTCACAACGGTAAACATACGGCGCTATAAGGCTATACAAGTAGTCGATGTTGCTAAAACCTTCTATGATGTCCCGCTGTCGCTTACCCATCTTTAGCGTCTTGTATCGGCAAAATGTGTTGTAGAATTGCCGATAGCTCATGTTGAGAATTTTTGGTGACAGGAACTCCATCTGTGACCACAAGTCGAGTATGTTGCGTGTAAGCGGTGTGCCATTCAGAACAAAACGGTACTCGGCCAACTTACCGAGAGTCAGCACTCGGTTAGTCCTTTTCGCCTCCATGTTTTTAATTTTTAACGATTCGTCAACTATTACCATTAAGCGAAATTGGCAACGTGCCCACTCCTCGCATTGCAGAAAAATGCGCTGACTTTGACCGAGAGATTCAACACCAATACACTCTACATGAACAGTACACTGCCACTTACTAAGCTCGGCCCGTACTGTGTCGAGTGTCATGAGCGGGCCTATCCACAGTACGACGCCGGGCTTTATCTCGTTGATTATTTCACAGGCAACACGTGTTTTACCCGTGCCCATATCCATGAAGACTGCTCCAACACGCCACTCTGACAAATGCTTAAGGCAGTCACGCTGATCAACTGTTAACTCTCCTGAGTTCATCTATCGAATTGTCTGATACTGGTTCTATGTTTGAAGGTTCATGATACTCTATTTCGATGTAAGGCCGGACTTCTCGCTTACGTGGGTCGTACCATCCTTTGCGTTTTGTTGAAAACTGGAATTGCTCACTGTTTTTATCAAGCACCCATGCGGCAATCCAATAAGCATTATCTTTTTTAAAGTCAGGTCGCAGCATACAGCATGACGGGATTACCAACGTGCTGCCGTCATAGGCAAACAGTTTGGTCGCTTTGGCGGATACTTGAACGTAATCCTTTAGCCTTACAGAGTAGCAGAGCATAGTATTGTTAGAACGCAGTTACGTCTTGTTTGTGGCTGAAACAGTCGAAGGTGTGGTGCTTGACCTGATACACCTCGGCTACATGAATTTTTGCCATTTTGATATGGATTTATTGGTTTGACTTGGTTATCTCGTTCACGAAGCGGAGGGTCCAATGGTTGATGTAGGCTTGCCAACATTCCATCGACGGCGCCCATCGGAAGCCATTCCGCTTCAAGTTCTCTCGCATCTCATCGTCGGGCTTGCCGGGGAAATAGATGCGGACACGATTCTCGGAGTAACACTCTTCGATGGTTATGTCATCAATGGTGTACTCTCGATCTTCTTTTGACGCTAATGCCTCGGCCTTTGTGAGCTGTTTTTTCGCGGCATTGATTTTGGCATTATTGTTGGTAAGTGCGTAACCGGGGAAGATGATTTGCGCTCCTACAATCTTATTCGCTTGCGGTCTCGATATTCCAAGATTGACAAGTGCATCAATCTTTTCTATATCGCTCAGACTCTTGGCGCGGATAATCTTGTTCGCACCTTTCATCTGTTCCTGAAGTGCAGTGAGTTCGGCAATCCTCTTTTTCAGCCGCTCTATTGCATCATCATCGCCTATGTAGATGTTGTCATTGTTCTCAACAGCCTCGGCTTTTCGAGCGTAGTAGGCCGCTTTCTCGGACTCATGCACGCTCCGCATCATTGCGCTGTTGGAACGTTCCAAGGCGCGTCGGTGTGCTTTCTCGGAATGGTGGCCGACGAGGATTGGCTGACCAAGGGGAATGTTTGCCACAACATCATTGCTCGCATTGAAAGCGGCTGTGGCTCTCTTGGCGGCGTTCTCGGCATATTCGCGGAACCGCTCTGCCCGCGCCTCTTGTCTCTCTTTCCGTGTCATGCCTTTTCAGTTCTTAGGAGTTCTACACGAGTGATAGAGTGATACTCACTCCTGATTTCGCACTCGGCCTCTTGGCGGCTGTTCGCTCTGACCCAGGCATTGAAGCCATCCTCAGGGTCATAGGTCGTATAGACCCGAAAAACATACTTTTTCATTCTCGTTGGTTTTATTGGTTTGACTTATGCAATATCTTCAAGGACTTTGTCAAGAGCGCTCCAAAGCTCTTTCAGGTCCTCTTCGTTAAATTCGGTTTCCTCATCGGTGTCTTCATCATAGTGGGAGGCGGTGATTTCCGTAACCTCGCCCCATGCATTTTGAAGTTCAGCACTCCCGGGGCTCCAATAATCTCCACGGTCATTGTCCCATGCTCCACAGCAATCAAATTGAATTTCAATACACCAACCATCTTCCTCGTAGCAAACGCAGTTGGATTTGCTATAATCACATCTGTTCCAGCCATCCTCGTCTTGTTCGTAGTAAGATTCTCCGATTTCGGGGTTGTCGAGAACAAGTTCAGTGAGTTGAGGAATGAGAGCGTTGAGGTCAGTTATTGTTTTCATTTTTTTTGATATTTTATTGGTTTGACTTTTATTTGCAGGTTGATATTTTAGTATCTCCCTTACACCTGTAAAGTTATGGCACTTATACTGGTTTTGCAATCAAAATCAGCCACCATTTTATCACCTTAACATTTGTCAAAAAGTGTCAAGACTTCACACCTTCTGAGTCTTCTTCCCTCATTATTCCATCAGCAAATCGATGGCACTTGTTTGCCAAGACTTTCACACAAAGAGCCATTGTATCAGTTATTTTCATCTTGGCTCCGAATGTCTCTGCAATATCCGTACACAGCACGGATATGAGGAAACAATAAGGGTCTTGCTTACGGCTGCACGGCTGATTGATTCTTTCGGATATGACCTTGTCGATATTTTTGTCAAAGTCTTCTACGAATGTGAAAATCATCCTGATAAGGGTTACCCGAGCTGGTATTTCAATATGCGGATTACCAATATACTGCCTGGCTGCCTCGTTGGTGAAAGTACACCAGCACTTGAACAAATCAAACTCAACCGTCTTACGCAGACGTTCAAGATAATTTTGGTATGCGTACCAGGATTCGCCATAACTCGCCCGCAGCTCGTAATTATACTCCTTGATGCAGCTGCGCATCTCTCGGTTGTGGCGTTTGAACTCGCTGATACGGTGGTCGCGGCAATAATTGATAAAACCCTCGGCTTGTTCAAGCGCAAGCGCTGTGAGCATCTGGGGAATGAAATTCATCATCACCGCCTCACGTGCACCGAACAACTTTATGCACTTCTCGGTTGTCAGCGGTTCTTCAACTTGTGGTTTGGGGCTTTCTATGTTCACCCCAAAATCAACTGCCGGCTTGACAGGTATTGTCGTTTCCGGAATGCCCATCTTTGCCAGCAGTGATTTGTCAATCGGTGGTAGTTCCATTGATTGAGATAATTGATTTAACGATTAGCGGCACGACTGGTGTCAGTCAATGCCGCTGAATAGGTTGTCTTGTCGTTTTGGAACGAGATCATCAAATATTCCGGGAACTCTCGGTTTTAACGCCTCGTACTCTTCGCGGAAAAACTCTTCTTTAGTCCTCCCGTGTTTTTTACCCTTTCGGGTGTGGACATCATATGTGTAGTCGGGTATCTCAATAGGATACGCTCTCACATCTTCTAACCATTGCTCTACGTCCACGTCCTGACGGTCATAGACAAAGTTTTGCAGGTGGTCAGCATCACGGTTCTTGCGGCACTGGCACAGCAGTAGCACAGCCTTGCTCACGAATATGCGGCCTTTGGCTTTCTGGTCGGTAGTGGTCTTGTTAACTAACTCGTGACCCTGCCAAAGAGCCTCAATTTCTCGCGTGATGAGTCCGTAGCAATCCTCGGCACTGATGGTAAACAGACGTTTCCATACATAATCCCTATAGTTGCTGTGCCAGAGCTCCAGAGCAAAGAAACCGGCCACTCTTGCATCGCCGCGCCGAATGGCTTTCTGCATGGCGCTGCTCACTTCAAAGAAGTCATATCCGGATATTGTTCGTATTATCATAACTGCATCTTTTAGCTGATTGTACTGTAAAGTTAGTGCAGAAAAACAAGAGATGCAATCAGGTTGAACACCATTTTTTTTACACCATTTTTTTGCTTTTCAAAACACGGTTTGCAGTTAGAATTTGAACTGTGCCGAGATATTGTACTGGACGAGTTGTTTGGTTTTGTCCTTGCCGTTGTTGGTGGCACCTTTGAGGTTGATGCTGTCGCCGAAGTGTTTTTTGATGAACAGGATGCTTCGGCGCTCCTCTTCCTGATTACGGAAGGCGGCGAGACCGCCAGCGTTTACGAATGTACCTTTCTGGGCGAAGTTGTAACGCAAATCTGTGAGGATTTTGCGCTCCTTGTACTTCATGTAGCAGCTTATCCAGAAATCTTCCTTCAGGCTAAGCTCTTCATTCCACCATACGTTCTTGTTGTAGCGGACACCATAGGCACATCCCGTTATCATCTTCATCAGCGAGTAGTAGCCCCACTCGTTATACATCACCGGCGAAATCGCCGAGGTAAAACCGAAAAGATGCACATCGAGGAGGCAGGCCAACTCATATAGCGACTCTATAATGTGGGTAATCTCATCAGGGTCGCGTATGACGCCCTTTTCGCCTTTCTCTACGAAAAGGGTTTTGACAACGTGAACGTCATCGTCAAGCATCATCAGATTGCCGAAATGCCGAGCCATCCAATTTCGCTTAGGTATCAATCCTATCACATCATCGGGATGGGTTACTATTTCACATTCGGGATTATACTCCCGATAAATGTCTGCCTGACTTTCGGCCACGCAGATGATAGGATTATTTACGAGTTTCTTTGAGAAAACTCTGTCATGCCGCTTGTGGGAGGGGATTACGATTTTCAGGTCGCTCATTTTTTGTCGCCCTCCAGCGCGACACGGACATCTCTAACGTCAATCACATTGCTCTTACTCACCTTGCCTGTCTTGTAGGACTTCATCCTCTGCATTCCGAGCCTCTCACGGAGCCAGTTGCTATCGACCTCACTGGCCGATTGAATGATGAACAGCTCATGCCGCTCATCATACTTGGGAACGAGAGGATAGACGGCGGTTTCATCGGTGATGGAGTCGAACCTCTCTTTGAAGTCATCGACAGGCTTCTCCGGGGCGAACTCTACGCCCCATCCCTGCAACTCGTCTTTGTCCCATTCGTTGAGCATCACGTCTTTGTCATTCTCGCCGAAACTCACATTGTCCTTTGTGGCGTATTCGCGCAACTTCTTTACGTCGGTTTCAGGGTCGAGGATTTTGCAGGGCAGCTCTTTGTATCCGAGTTCCTTGCAAGCTCTCAAACGCAAATTGCCACAAACGACTACATAGCGCCCTTCGGCATAAGGATAGACGATCAGCTCCCGAAGCTCAAGCATCTCAGGGGATTCTTCGATGCTCTTTTTCATAGCTTCATACCGGTAATCCCTGAAGAACCGGGGATTCTTCGGGAGACCCGGCAACTGCCCCTTGTTGAAATCAAGAAGGCTGATTTTGAGAATTGTTATTTCTGTCATGACTAAACATCATCATTAAAAACATCATCAATAGTCATACACGAAACCTACAATTGGGCAGACTCGTGCTCAAGGGTATCCCTGAGCAACTCTTCAACATTCTTACACCCGATGCGTTCAAGGAACGTCAGGCTGGCAATAATGACCTGGGCGGCGGCAACCTCTTTTTCTGTCCATCCTTTTACGGAAAGACTTCGGAATGCTGTCGCATCATACAGTTCTCTCCATCGTCGGGAAATGTCGTAGAGCGATACCCGTGGAGAACTCGCCTCGGTAATTTTGCCGCCTTCAATCGCTGCCTGAAGGCATTGGACAGCAAATTTTCTCAGCGGTATTGCCATTTCAGATGAATTTGGGTTTGTGAATGACTGGTTAGTTCTCTCTATTCTATAATCCCGGAGGCGACTTGTTGCTATGTGTCATGGCCTTTATTTCTTTCGCATTGAGATGAAAACCTGGAGGCTTATCAGCAACATCAAGACAGCCACGATAACCGCAAGAATCCATAGTGGTGATGTTACCCACACCCATGACCATTGAATAGCTCCGGTCAGTTTCAGGATGAGGAAAATCACAAAAACGATGCCGGGCACTGAAAGACCCATGACAGGCGAAGATACAATCTTATCCATAATTAGTTTTTAGGTTAGTTGATTAACTCGTAGTCTTCGCAAACGCCAAGGCAATGCGTGTAAACAAAGCCACGCGGCCTTTGCTGTATGTGAAGATGACACCAGCCATAAAAATAGTGTTTACATACCTTTCGGCTTAGCCACCATTTAAAGCTCTTTTTCATTGACGTTTTTGTTAATCAGATTAAGCATTTGGGAGAGGCCATCAGATAAGGCTTGCTCATAGGTATCAAACAGAGGATGTTTACCATATATAAACCAATCTGCCCACTTTAGACCGTTTTCCTTGCAGTTCGGTAGATACACTTCTTCCCAGTGATATTTTCCATCTCTGCAATCACAGCGACCATGCGCAATAACGTTGATAGCAATGCCTTTGGCCTCCTGAAGCCACTTATGCGCCTGTGCCAATGTTGGCGCGGAAGTGATACGCGCTCCCCATATCTTTGAATCATTCCAATGAGGAATATTTTCAAGGTGCAGAATCTCGCCACGGAATCCCGCGTGAGCCAGTGCGTCAAGAATTTCCCAAAGGGTGTGTTCTTTATTCTCGTTGACTATCTTTCGGGCAAGGGCTGATTGTTCCGTGGTAAGGTTATGCTCTCGGAATTCAACGTCCACCGTCCACTCTGCCACCTTCTTCTTGGTATTGTAAAACAATCGTCCGAAAGGGTCTTTGTAAACTCCGTCCATCCTCACTCCTTTATCAGTTCAACGCCGTGTAGTGCAAGTAACGCCTCCGCTTCGTGGAGATAGCGGATAGCACAGTCGCAACCTTTATAAACGATAATCCACTTGTCGTTGCACTCGTCTATCTCACATAAACGATTGTCGATTTTCTTCTGCCACCACATACCGAAATCGTGGCTTGTGTACTCAAACCCCAACTCCGCGAGCAATTCGGGAGTTATGGGGATAGGCTGTTTCTCAATACCGAGTCCGACGATTACATCTTGCCCGTTATCTTTATACTCGCATATACAGCCATCATCGCGCACAAGCGCAACCCTTACGCGTTTGCCTTTGTACTCCACATGACTCCCGATACAGAGCGTTTTAACATCAATTCTCATCTTCTTTCTCTTTTAGGATGTTGTACCAAGTCTTGTAGACACAAAGTGGAATTAGAATAATGAACCCTATCAGGAATATTATCCAACTATATTCCCATTGTGCAAACAGACACAACAAGCCTACCACAATCGCGCCTACAATGATTGTAAGCAACGAATAAAGTACGGCTGTCTTTTTCAATTCACGCTTCTTGCTCATATCATTCCTCCTCCTTGAAAAAGTCCGCGCCGAAGATGCGCTCCAAAACACCTTGGATAAGTATATTCTCCACTCCGCAATCAATGTCATTCGGATAGGTGTTGGCATATTCTTTCCTCACCCTCTCTTTCTCCTCGGCGGTCAGACGCGAGGCGAGGGGCAACTGCATAAGTGCTGCCGCACCGCTGACTAAGCAGTCCGTCCAACCGTCTTTATCATCGCAAGTGTCGCCGTTCACTACCTCATTGAGATAATATTCTCTCGCTAAATCTTCTATCGTCTTGGTCATATCGTCATTCTTTCTTCTTGTTAAGTTCCGCAATAAGAGCGTCAGCACAAGCCTTATCATCGGCTCGCGCCTCCGTGTAGAGGTCTTTTATAGCGCAGTGCGGCATCCCGTCCTCGTTGATGAAATACTCGCAGTTTGCGCAGGTGTGTTTATTTTCCATCTTCTTTCTCTTTAAGTTCTGCGTTCACATACTCCTCGTCGGTGGCAATCTCCGAAAAGATGGTGTAATACACCTTCGATTCCAGTCGGTTGCTCTGCGCGTTATATCCCCATTCGACGTTCAGCAAAACCGTGTCTTTCGCCATGTTCTCCTTGACGGTTTCGATGAATATGTCGCGGTCCGTCTTGTCGAATCCGCTCCATTCGGGCCACACAAGGTCACGCTCCTTTTCGAGGAAGTCTATGAGGCGGTCGAACGCCTCGGGTGTTGTTAATCTCAGTTGCATTTCTTTTCGGTTTTAGGTGTGAAATATTCACAATAGGGGTCACACTTAGCGTAGTAAATCGTCTCGCCATTTGGTAGATTGGCTTCCTTTATTGCTCTTCCACAATGACCGTTATGAAAGCGGAAACACTCCTGCGGTCGCTGGTCAGTCGGGGTCATAAGGTCGTACTTTAAGTTTAGTTTCTAACATTTCTTCCCAATCGAGGAATAGCATAAGCAATATAGCAAACGGCATCGCTATCGCCTTAAACAGCCACCAAAATGGCTTGATTAGCCATATAAGGCTTTTGCACACGGCTCTGCGGTGTTTCTTTTTCATTTTCTCTTCCTCCCAAATTTGTCAAATTTCGCGTATGGCGAGACGTAGGATTTGCGGTCTATCGCTTCGTCCATCTGCTACAAGTGAATTTTGGATTAATGATTGTAGCCGATATTGCACATTTGTAGTCAGAGATTATTCGTCTGCAATGCGAACAATACAGGCATATTCGGTTAGTTTCAAACATCATCCTCAGTCAAGTTTAATGTGGTTGTTTGCGATTTCAAGTATCTGCTCCAGCTGAGTGTTGGTAAGAATCGAAAAGTCAACATCCCGGCACTTCCTAATCATCTGTTCGCGCCTTACCTTCGCAACATCCTCGTCTGTTGCGATGCGGGCGTAGAGAGCATCCCAACAAGTACTTCCGCTAAGTCTGCCGCTCTTTCGGGCAAACCTATGAACTTTGGTAATCACAAGTGTATTAGTGAGACGTTCAACCGTTTCAAGATACCCTATCCACCCGTTACTAACAAATAGTTTATCGCCAACATTTACATTCTCCAGATTATTCATTTTTCCATCCTTTTTCCCTGCACGGGCAGTCGGGGTCGTGGGTGATGCCGCCTTTCTGCGAGCCTTTGTAGATGATGTAACTATGACCGTCATATTCGGCTTTCATAAGCGCATCATCAGCGTTGTTCAGACGGTTATTTGTATCTATCTCGCCTTGTCTATATCCGCACCCCGTCAGCGTCAGGGCAAGCAGGGCGAGAATTAGGGTGAGGTTCTTCATAATTCTTCTCTTTCAAACTCGGTTATCGGGAGCATGGCGACCACGTGCCAAGGATGGTATCGCGCTGCATCAAATCGTATTTTATCTTTTGTGGCTTCATGTATCTTTGAACCTTTGTTGACTTTCACTGGAACGGAGCCTCGGCATACATAGGTGAGGATATTGTTGGCCGTCTGATAGACCTTGCCTGTCTTGCTCAGATTCACCTCTCCGGGCTTATAATATAGCCCCGTGGGAATATGCTTTATTCGGTAGGGTTTCATTGCTTGTTCAATTTATAGTTGTGTCTTATGAGCCATTCAATCATCAGTACAGCGCACTCAATAAGGTCGGTCGCATACATCGGAACATCGTCTATGTAATGGCTCTTTTCGTTGTGTTTCTTCGGCTTGTAGTACAAGCACCACTGATTGCCGATTACGGGTTCATCAGAACTCTCGAAATAGATGCTTATACGGTATTTGTAGCCGTCAATGTCTATCTCTTTCGGCAGAAGTCCGAGCAGCGCATTGAGGCTCCACGCAGGGAATGTCCCTCCATAAGACCCCGTAGTCCAATCCCACGGCATCATGGGAACTTCATCATCTTCGTATCGAGCCATATCCGCCGTGTCTGCCGACACTCCGCAACGGAGAAGGCGTTGGCTCTGTGAGGAGTCTGTTGCTATGTTTGTTTTCATTGCTTGTCGCTTATTAGGGATGGGCTGTCAAAACGAGTGCCGATAACGCGCATATCGGGATAATGGCGGAGCATTTCACCGAGAGGGCAAGTGCCTAACAACGCGCCCTCGGTATGAGTATGCTCAACAAGGCAAAATGCACCTTGCATGGTATTGTAGCGCACTTCAAGCGGGATATTGGGGACGGACAGGCATTGTAGAATGTCGCCCTCATAGATTTGCTCGTTATCTTTATCGACAATGCCAGTGAATTGTCCTACGCTGTTGGGATGCACGAAAAAAGTCCCGTCAAACTTGTCAGAGATAGACGGGCAATCCTCTGTGCTACCTTCAGGTACAAAAATTTGATTCAGGTCTCCATAGACCCATTCGCCGTTGTCGATGCTCTTGCCTCTGAATTTAATTGTTCTTTTCATTTTTCATCCTCCTTTCTGTCAGCTAAACCATACCGTATCTCGCTATCCTCGTTCTCTGCCAAGTATTCCTCGATGCAGAACAAAAGATTTAGATAACCTTCGCCCACGAATACAATGAATCCGCCCGTGCCTGTGCTACGTCTTTTTTCTATTGCTGTGCGCATGAGTTTTCGTGCTTTTGCTCTCAATTCAGTCTCTTCGGGGATGTACCTGCGGCCATCAGTATCCACCCATTCCCATTTCTTGCGCTTCATGTAACTTACGACTTTACGGAAGTCGAAGCAATCCATCACCTTGTCAATGAGCGCCTGTTGTTTCTCTGTTATCATTTTTAACCTCCTTTCGTCACTCTTTCGCTTAGGGCGTAGATTTGTCCTTTCAGGCTTTCAAGATGGTTTTCAAGTACTCGTAGGGCAGCGTGATAACTGATGTTAAATACTCTCACTCCTCGGCTTGTGTCGAACTTCCCAGCATCGAAGTAGGGAATGTTGATTGTTATACTTCCGTTGTAGTTGTATTTATCATCTATGATGTCGGGGATGTTCGCATCTTGCTCCTTGACAAATTCATGGAGTTTGCTGATTATTTCCTCGGTGCTTTCAATCTGCGCGTGAAGATTGTAGATTAACCGCGCGTCTTCTTTGCTTATCATTTCTTGTTCTCCTTTCTCTCAAAATAGAATACTATCGGTTTGTCAGTTTCCTCCGAAAAGTTCTCGGAGGGGAGGGGATTGTATGCCATTACTTCTTCGTCAGATAAACCGAGCTGATGAAAATGGTTCTCTACCCATGCTCGGCGTATGGCTAGTTCTGCCTTATTGATTTCGTTTTGCGACATTTTGTTGATTGGGATTTTCGGGTTGTTCACAGATGGCTACTCTCAGACCAGCGTAGACGAGCTTGGGCAGGTAGGTGTCAAGAGCGTGGTGAGGGAAACCGGCGAGCATCTTCTTGCCTCGCCTGGTAATGGTGATTTTCAACACCTCGGCAGCTTTCTCGGCGTCTTCGTTGTATAGCTCGTAGAAATCTCCAACGCGGAAGAGGAGAAGTGCATCAGGGTGTTTCTTTTTCATCTCCTTGTATCGTTTGTCTAAAGACTGTTTGACTAAATTAGTTTCCTCGGCCGGCACAGTATCAGTGATTTTCTCACATTCCAGAGTATAACCGAGAGCTTTCAGCTGAGATGCAATTTTCTTCTCGCTCTTGCTGAATTTTTTGTTGACTTTCTCAATGGCATCTCGATACTCGGCAGCGCACCATAAATCCCCGAGTCTGTTGATGAACGGCTTTGACAGATGTCTCATCTCATCAAGAGTGAGAATATTGGTGCCGACGCGTAGCGCGTGTTTTATCCATGATCGCAGGATATACGGTGCCATCTCAAAATGTTCTGATACATAGGCGGTGATTTCCTCGGCTTTCGGGAAATCTCCAAGTCCCAACTCAGCGCATAACTCTCTGTTGTTGTCTATCATCATGGAATAGGCAAGGATGAACTCGGCATTGTCAAGTCCATTGAGGTCCTTGATTTGGCCATGATCAGCAAGAGCTTCGCAACCTCTGACAACGTAACTTGAAGGGAGTAAGGATTGCTCTTGCTTGTACTTGTTTACAAGCTCCTGAACCTTGAGTGGAAGTCCGTTGCTGTCAACATTGGTGGTCTGATCGTCTTTTTTGAGGTACCACGCTTGCTGTTCTATGCGGATGTAGTTGTACTGTCCCAGCTGAATGACGCGGTAGCACTCGCCACTCTCCAGAAATGTCTGTGTGCGCTCATCGTCGATGTCATACCAGCACCGGCCCTTGAACTGGGTGGACGGCTCAACCATCTCATAGCCGAGTTCCTCGACTTTGGCGCGTATGGCCGCTTTGAGCTTCTTGATGCTGTTGGGGGCATAGGAATCGTCTCCGATGGCGATGACGGCCTTTCCCTTTTCAAGAGGCTGTCCGGACTTGACCAGAGTGCTATCATTGCCCTGAAGATATCCAGCAACGTAGGCAACAGTCTTAGCGATGAATTTCTCTTCGCAAGTACACTGGCCGTCGGTGGCTTTCATTTCGTAGAACAGACATCCATGGTTGCAGGTGTTAAGGGGACACTCTCCGCAAGAGGTTCCACAGCCGCCGGCATACTCAGGAGCGTCTTTCCAGACAGCGTCGGTAATGTTCAGGAACAATCCCTTGACAAATCCTGATGCAGTGGCCGTTGTGAAGCCTTGATAGTTGTCGTTGTACTGTTTGTAGTACATTCGCTGCTGGTCTTCCGTAACCTTGCAGATTAACATTGCCGCGCTAATGGGCATCCTGTCCTCTTTCAAGACTTTCATCAGTTCCGGGATGAGAGCATTGAGTTTGATGCGGTCTTGCACAAAGCGGACACTCTTACCAAAGCGGAGTGCTATGTCCTGAATTGAGCTGCCTTTCTTTTGGAGCTGTCCGAAAGCGAAGGCCTCTTCCATCGGGTCGACATCCTGGCGTTGCAGGTTCTCCGTTATCATCGCGTCAAAAGCTTTCTCATCGGTCATCTCTTTCACGATGGCCGTTATCTCTCCCCAAGGATTAACAGAGGCAACATCGCTGATTTCATTGGAGAGAAGGCAGCAGGCGCGGTAACGGCGCTCACCGCAGACAATCTCATACTCTTCCTCAGAACCGCTCGACGGTCTCACGGTAATAGGTTGGAGTAGTCCCTGCTGCCGGATATTCTCCGCCAACTCTTTTAGCGCTCCCTCATCGAATGTTTTGCGAGGGTTCATCGGTGATGGGTGTACCGATGACAGTTTCAAGTTTTTTATTTCCATAAGAGGTTTTATTGATTTGACTTTTAGTTTGTTATACAGTAAAGTTAATGCTGTTTGGCAAGTTTGGCAAACAGATTGAACACCATTTTAAACCATTTTTACCATGTATAAGTGGCTCCGTTAAACGACCATTCTTTAGGCATATAGTGGAAAAAACCGCGCCTTGCCGTTTCCTCAAAAACTTCACGGTCTTCTGCCTTCAGCAATACCGGCGAAAAGCCGTTGATTGTGGTGTAATTCGGTATTCCGAAGCGTTTACGGATTGCTTCAATTGCTCTGCTGTTTCTCGTTTCCCAACGTATCACCAGCTTTGCGGTTTCGGTATGAGTCATTTTCAAAAACTATTGAAGTTAACATTTCACAGAAGCGGTCATAGATACGCTCTCCATATTTTTCCTTTAGCGCATCTGTCTCGAGATTTGTGGTGATAACTGTCATCAGCTGGGCGGCATAACGTTCGCTTATGATGTCGATGATAGGAGTGTGAATCATGCCATAGACCATGACCTCTCTTGGTTCTTCGCCGATGTCATCAATTATCATCATTGGCTCGCGAAACAGTCTCTGATATTCGTCATACTGTTCCTTGAACTTCTCGCCGGCAGCACACATACGGCAAATGTTTTTAGCCGTATAAAGCGGCATCCGCAATTTTTTTGAATAGCCATTTTCTAACTCTGTCAGATAACCAATAAGCCAGGCGATAGCCTTTGCGAGAGTTGTTTTGCCATTGCCGCACAATCCACACAGCAATAAGCCGGGTGTGGAGTGAGGATTTATCAGCCAGCGAGCTGTTGCGAGGATATGAGAGCGCGTGTCGTTGTCCATTCTTAAAATTCCTCCTCGGTATTCAACAACAGCCTTCATCGCGGCATACAGGGCGTTTGCACAGTCTTTCTCAGGGATTTCCAAGCTAAAGCGTTCCTTTGAAACCTTTTCGCCGTACAGTATTCGGCTCAGTTCCTCGACGTTCTGAAAATCTATCCGGTTGTTTATTTTCATTCGTTGCTAATTTTTCTTGATACCTTTTCTCATCATCAATTATCCACGAGTTTGCACGACTGTCCCAACGAGTGATGCGACGGTTGTACTTGTCGCGCCAGTCAACGGCGGTGAAATTGTCGTAAAAGCGTTGCGCAGACTCTTCCCAATTTGTCAGACGCTTGTCAGCGTCCTTACTCAGGAAGTAATGCCGGACTTCTTCAAGCGAGGGGGGCACAAAGTCAATTTTGGGTTTAGAAGGCGATTTCTTCTTTGCGGCTTTTCTTTCTTCATCCGCAAAAAGACTTTCAGGCTCAATGCATTGAGGTACCGCGCGTGTTGCGACAGCAACACTATTTGTTTTTTGTTTACTGTTTATAGTTTTATTATAGCTTCCCGTTTTACTTCCGTTTTTACTTCCCGTTTTACTTCCCGTTTTACTTCCCGTTTTACTTTCCCACGGAAAGTAAAAACCGTTTTCACCCTCTACCGGAAAACAATAAACAGGCGGTGCGGCCTTCCTTTTACCGGGCCGAAAATCGATGAGCCCGCGTTCGCTGAGCCTACACCTGCATTCGATTAGGGTCTTCTCGCTGAGACCCGTCGAGAGGACGGCTCGCTTGTTGTGTAGGGAGAACGGATTTACCCAGCCAATTCTATTGCAATAATGCAACAGGAAAAAGTAAAGATTGGCCTCTTGGGATTTATAATCCTTCATCTCGACCTCGCTCCAAAAGCGGTTGATCAATTCAATATAATTCATCGATAAAGTGGATACTTGTTTAGAGCTTCTTTGATATAGGGCGCCGGAGATACGCGGAGGTATTTGCAAACGGCGGTGATAAACTCAACAATACCGTGGCAAACGACATACACGCTGCCGTTTCGCTCTACCAATTCTTGCCACGATTTCTGACTGGCTGACTGTGTCCCGGCTTGAGATCTTTTGCGCTTTGGAACCTTCATCTCAATACACAGACTCGCTTTGCCACCAGAGGGGAACAAAAGAATGAGGTCGGCCACACCTTTGACCTGTCCCTCGTATACCATTGACGCTCCGGCACGACCGCCACGCCATCCTCCGTTGGGAACAGAGAATAGCAGGCGGTCTACCTTAGGGAACGTCAACCGAAACCAGCTTACGCAAGTGTGCTGAATTTTGGATTCAGAATATGTTTGCTCAACCTCTAATATTTCTTTTTCAGTCATGTATCAGAATCTCTTACCCTTGTTCATAATTCATTTTTGAACAAGTTCATAGTAATGTTGACAATATCTTCCTCAATCTGAGTGGTGGTACCCGTTACTCCGTTGGCTATGTCCTTCTTGGTTTGAATGATTTTGTACATCTTCTCATCAATGGTCTTATCACCGAGGAAGTAATAGCAGTTGACGGCGTTTTTCTGTCCGTTGCGGTGGGCACGGTCTTCTGCCTGCTCACAATCGCTGTACGTCCATGGGAACTCGATGAAACCGACGCGGCTGGCCGCTGTCAGCGTCAAACCCGTACCGCCGGAACGATAGTTGAGGATTATGAGCTTGCAGTCGGGGTCATTCTGGAACTTGTCGACAGCAGCCTGCTTTTGAGCGGTATTTTCACTGCCAGTTACGCAGACTGCATCGGGAAACTCCTTTTTGAGCGCGGCCACAACATCTTTGAGAAATGCGAACATGATAAGCTTTTCACCTCCGTCAATAATGTCGTGGATAAAGTCCGAAACAGCCTTGATTTTGCCGTGGGCAGCTATCTGTTTGAGAATACCTATTTGCACCATTACTTGACCGCGCATGGCTCGCATGAGCTTGTCATCTGATGCGTTCTTGTACTGTCGCAGATAGCCAAGCAAATTCTTCTCCGCATCTGTGTACTCCTTGCGGTTAGTGATGTCGCAGGTAATGTACTGACGTGTCTTGTCGGGAAGCTGAGTAAGCACCTTCTGCTTTTCGCGGCGGAAAAAGCAACACATCCACAGACGATAATTCAGCTCTCGAAGATTGGAAGATTGTTTGGGACCGTCGCAGAACCGCGACATGAATTGCTTATAGCCGCCGAAATCTTCCAGGCGGTCGAGGATTTTAAGCTGTTGCACAAGGTCTGTGTTATTATTGACCACCGGGGTGCCGGTCAGCTCAAATATCCATTTCTTACCCTTGCAGATACCCTCAACAAATTTAGCCTGCTGCGTCTTGCTACACTTGCACTTGTGGCTCTCGTCAATGATGATGCACTTAAAGAGATTGATACGCTCATCAAAATGAATGGAGCGGAGGCTAATGCGCTTGGTGGCTGTTACCTTTGTTACGAAGAACTTCTTCAAGCTCTCGTAATTGGTAATGAACACCGGGCAAATTGACTCTCCATCCGGGCGTGTCAATTCATAAAAGCGATGCCAGTCAGCTTTATTTCGGTCATCAAGAATAAGCGCGTCTATGCCGGCGAACTTCTTGAACTCGCGTTGCCAATTGACTTTCAACGCCGCTGGGCAAATGACAAGAGCCGGAAATGTATCTCCGTACTTGGCAGCTTCCTTATGAGCCTTGACAACAGTACAAATAGCCTGAAGTGTCTTGCCGAGGCCGGGCTGATCGCCGAAGATGCAACGTTTATGGTCCAAAGCATACCGGACACCCTCAAGCTGATACTCATAGGGGTTAAGAAGCATATAATGCTCACCGTCTAAGGGTTTCATAGGCGGTATCTCATAAATTACATCACACGCCTCTTTTCTCCTCTGCACAGATAAGCAGTAACGGTTCTTAACAGCCCATCCGGCAAAAGCCTCAACATACCATCGAGCGTCAAAGCCCGGCGGATAAAACGGACTCTCCTTGTCTACAATCCAAACACGGTCGCCGTTGTCCCATCGCGGGCGGCTCGGTATCCGCTTGATGACTTCGATAAGTCGTGGATTGTAATCAAAGGAGAGCCGAAAGGTACCGGGGGTCTCGGTAACGTATATTGGGTTCATGCGTTATGCCGGCATCTCTTCGGGAATCGCAACGGCATCTATACTAACCGTTGCCTCAGCTGCACTGAAGGGGTCTTCCGTATTGCCAGGTGTGTCTGCATCATTGAAGTCAAGCACTCCGTCTTTGTCATACTTGCGTTCAAGGATGTATTGCTCAACTTCATAAATAAAGGCTTGAACAGCCATGTCAAACTCTTCTCCATGTTCAAGAGCTTCATCGCCGAGGTCAACACCGGGGGAGTTGATATTTAGAACTTTGCGCGTCATGAGGATGCGTTTGCCGCTCATGACAATAAAAGGTGAAGAATCATCTCCACCTTTGCTTACGGCCGACACCGAAATTTGTTTGAGCAATTCGTTGTTTTGTTCTCCGTAGAGATTAGACCAGTCAATGGAATCCGCTTCCTTTTGCTCGGTCAGTTCTGCGAAGAAAGGTACAAGCTCTTTCAGACGGTTACGGAGGTCTTCATGAGCGCGATGATTGCCTTTTATAGTAATCTCGTTGCCGTCCTGGTCAATATACGTCGCCTCAACACTGCCGCTCTTGGTCAGCTTGGCTTTTTTGATTTTTAAATCCATTTCTATGATATTTGAGTGAAAAATGTCGGGCAGGATTTTTGAGCTGTCAGACTTACCGATTTCTATATTCGTCAACAAAATCTTGATAATGCCTGTCTGCCGGCAATGGTAGGATGATACCAAATTCGGTAGCAGCATCAGCTTGTATCTTGTTAATGTTAGTCAGTCATCTGGAGGGTGTTAAGGTCGGTGGTGCTTCCGATGACATGAACCCATCGACCACCTACTGCAATGTCGCGGCCGAGATACTTTGCTTTGTAGTAGTCATGGATGTCAGCTTTGGGAGTGCCCGTTGAATCCTCCATACACTTAAACCACATCCACATCAGAGCATTTTGGCTGATTGTCCTGGGCTGTGTCTTTCGGACTATCTTAACTGTGTAGGTGCCGTTCTGGAGAAGTGAGCAGAGGTAGTCAAAAGACTTATCCATGCTCACCTCTCCGTTACACTTGGTGAGAGTGGCTTCAGGCATTGGTATCGAATGGCAGGCCGCTTACGCCGAGGTCTTGATGGGCGCCGTGGACACCATTGGGATATTGGCCGGGGAATGGTGTCGCTTGCGGGGCGGCTGGTTGAGGATATGACGGTTGTTGAGCGTAGCCCTGCTGAGGATAGGAGGGCTGTTGAGGATACGCACCATATCCGGGCGCGGGCGCAGGCTGTGGCGCATATCCTTGCTGAGGCTGTTGGCTGTAACCCTGCTGAGGCTGTTCCTGATAGGGCGTGATGCCGAGGCCCTTGATTGACGTGAACACTCGGCCGTTGTACTCTCGGCCATTGACGCAGGCATAGACGTTGACACGTTGGCCCGGCTGGAAATTGTCAAGGAGGCTCATCTTGTCGCCGGTGAACTCAACCAATACGAAATTGGGATGAACCACACAGTCGCGGTCGGACCACGAGTCGTCTATAATAAGCTCTCGCTTTCTGAAGGGATCGCCTCCGTTTTTGGAGGGTATCTCCTGCACTTGGGAGATTGAATATATGATTGCACCTCCCGGAATTTGTAATTTAATCATCGCTGTTATCTTTAAGTTTTATTGAGAATGAGCCTTTGACTGGCTTCTTTGAGAAGTATTGGGCGGCCAGTTCGGGATGTTCCTTCTCGAACTTCTTGGTGTCGAATGTACGACGCTCCGTGTCCGCTCCGAGAGTTGTCTTGAACAGGCCGCTATCCCAACTTCTGAGACCTCGCTTCTCCATCGCTTCTCTCATTAATGGCTTCACTCGGTCAAGTTCGGAGTCTATGTGCTGTTTCTGCTTGAGCAGCTTCGTCACATAGGCTATCATGTCTTCCGGCATGATGCTCTCGGCGTCGGCTGTGGGCCGCTGTCCGAGTTGAGGGTGCAGAAGTTTGCGGTCGGGATGTTCATAGACGATAGAGCCGTCAAAGGACTCATACCACACCGCTTTCAGCAGTTCGAGAACGAGTTCGTCGGGCTTGCGGTCGATTATCCAAAATGCGTCCTCGTCTTTACGGAGCCAGTTGGCGCATAGACCCTCTACTTTCAGTCCGGGGTTCTGTCTCTCAAACAGCACCGCATATACGGAGAGCTGCCATGAGAGATATTCTTTCAGACCGTCAGCGTGATTGGCAAAGTAGTTAGGCAATCCGTAGCCGTCAAGCGGATAGTAGTTGAGGTTGTTGGTCTTGGTGTCGGCCAACCAAATGCCGCCGGTGCTCTCGCGGATCCATACGTTGTCTATCTGAGAGGCGTACTGGAAATTGTCGCTAACAGTGTACTCGTTGGCAAGGGGTGTAAAGCCCTTACGGTGCTGAATATAACTCTCGAGTTCTTGACTTACATCCCAGTCTTCATCTCCGAAGGTGTTGGGGTATAATGTCTGTTTGATGCCGAGGTCATCATAAAGCTCTATCGCTTTGTGAACGGAAGAGCCATATTGTCCGGCTCTCGGAATGGCAGTGTTCTTTACAAAATCACTTGCATCAGGATACACGCCCAATTCGAGAACTGAGTGTATCAGGCCTGTGATGCCCATCAGTCGCTTATCGCCGAGGGCATACCGGTGGAGCTCCTCGTTGAACTCCACCGGGCTTTTAATCAGTTCTATGCTCATTTGGCAGGATTTGTCATTGTGTGAGATTTCTCACCCACTGCGTTGTAGAACTCGGTGCCTTTCATGCAGAGGGCCGGAACTGCTGTGCTCCACTTTTTCCAGAGCGCGGTAATGTGGTCCGGAGTGGTGCATCGGCCAAGTTCCTCAAGAGCCTCTTTGAGCTGCGCTTCTGTGAATGCAGCAGCAGGTTGCTGTTTGCGCTCCTTGAACTCGGCTTGATTACCACAAGCAATATTGGCGTCATCGTCAGTATCGGCAACGATGCCGAGGATGGCACAGTACGAATAGCGCTTCAAATAGGTAATGGCAGAGCCATAAGCCTGATAGTCGGTGGTTTGTGTCGGGAGCATCAGCTCGCTCTTAAACCATTGACCACTCTTGTGTGAGAGGATAGTTATGAGTTTGCCGTTGCTGATGAGCTGACAAACTGAGAGGTTGCAGCCTTTCAGCGCTTGTGTGGCAGCTTTCACACAAGCACTGAGGTCTGCGTACTTGAATGAGTAAGAGCCGCCGGACTTGGTCTTGACCTTGACCTCTTTTTCAAGTTTAGGCTGCTCTACAACACCTTGAAAGGCAGATAGAGCGGCGCTGATTTGGTCTATATTCTCGCTCATGAAGGAGGCGAGTTGGGAAGTCGTTGTTTCCATTTGAATGGGTTTTATTGGTTTGACTTATATTTCCTTTCACCTGTAAAGTTAGGGCAGATTGGCAAGTGTTGCAATCAGATTGAACACCATTTTTACACCTTAACTTTTACTAACATTTTACGCCGAGCAGAGGCGCGTAGAACTCGAAATTCATACGCTGAACATCAGCATCTTCCGGGCTCCATACCATTCGGTCAATCCACTCATTATAGCACTCCTGGCAATACCACTGATTAAGCACTGCAATGTAGCAGCCTTTGTCTGATGGGAGGTACGCCCGTCCGCACCAATCGCAGATACAAATGTCGGAACCGATAGCGTTCATTAGCTCTCCGGCCGTACACTCAATTACGAGGAATTTGCCGGCTTCTATTTGTTTCGCCATTAATCATTGTTTTTATGAGGTGTTCTTTGTTATTAGTGTAGATACTCAGCTCCACGATGCGCACAAGACCGTCAACATAAATCCAGCGTGTCATCTTACTTGATGGCTTTGATATGTTCAATGGCGGCGTTAATGGCCTTCTGAAAACCTTCCAGATGTTCGGGATGAACGAAAATGCGCTGTCTCTTTTTAGGACCTTTTGTTCTGTCTGTCGGCACCTCGGAGATAACGAGATAAGGAGAGCCTTTGCTGTCCTTATGGGTGTCGACGTAGTATATACGGGTGCCACCACTGACACGCTTTGAGAATGTCGGTTTATCCATTGTGATGATGTGTTTGATGAAGTAGTGGACGGTGTGGGAGTCGAACCCACCTCTCTGCATCGGCGCGCCTCAGTAGTGTTTCAACCAACTAAATACTTACCGTCCTAAAAGCGGACTATCTTCACAGACCACCCGGCGTTAATGAACTTGAGAATATGTCCGTGGAACGGGCAGGAGTCGAACCTGCGAAGCGTTTCCGCAATGCGGCAATAGTCTGCCACCTCACCTTGTCCACTTGGTTGTACCGTTCCAAATTAGCCGAGATAACCCGCTCGGCCATCGGGTTGATTGATTGATACTGTACACCCTCACGGGCTTTTTCAAAGGCATCTATGTGGTAATAACAGCGACCCTCTCGGGCTTTATATTGTTGTTAACTTTTCTTTGACCGACCATTCGGACGCGTGTTCCGGCAGTGCCGCAAAACCTGAGCTGCATTGCAAAACCATTTGCCGTTCTGCTTGGCAGAGGGTTTATTGGCTTCTATCTTGCCGGCAGCGATGAGGTTTGTCAACCTTTTCTCACCGCCGACAATGTGCATGGCTTCTTTCTTGCCGAATGTAAACCCTTCCATTATTGTGAGAATATTATCAAGCAATATCTGTGAAGTGTTGACCTCAGTAACTTTAAATCTGCTCATCTTATTTAACTCTTATTACATAGACACACTTGTCATCCAAGTCAGTGCTTGTTATCCATTTCTTACCCGTCTTTACACGCTCGTTAAGCATGGAGGCACTTGGCGTGTTCCGGACGGTATTCGGATTGTAGGTAAGCATGGGGAAAGAGATGACTTCACCTACATTCAAGTTGCGGAACTCCTCCGCAACGCCTCCGCTAGCGGTTCTTATTGTTTTCTCCATATTTGTTTTGAAATTGATTGGGAGCGGTAATCGGCTTTGCTCCGATGACCTTCAGGATATTGTCCTGACGCTCTACTGACTGAGCTATACCGCTCTGATATATTGTCCGGGCGTTTCACTGTAAAATCATAGTAGCTTACTCCGTCCGGGGATAATTGTTGACACTCGGTCCATTTGCCACGGGCGGACACGACTCAACCCGCCATCCGTCATTTGTCGGCATAAGCTCGGATGGTTCTTTCTTACCGTGGCACCGACCCGTCTCAAAGTGCCTTTCGCCTCTCGGCATACTCGGCGGCTTCTTTATCGGCTACCACTCATCGCTGACTTCTCCGGAGGACTTTCGTCAGGGTGTTCCGGGCGGTTTCAGCGGAATTTCAAATATGTCAAGGTACTCTTCTTTGGTAGCGGAAGATGGGGGACTCGAACCCTCAAACCGAATTTCGGTTACGCCTTAGCGGGGCGCTGCATTACCATTCTGCCAATCTTCCTTGAACCCCCTTTCGGGGCCGGGCTATCTTGCCCTCGGCATTGCTCACTCCGGAGCGCCGTTATTGGTTAGTTTGACTTGGCGAGGTTATTCCTTCGGGTAGATTGAGTTGATGAGTACTGCTATTGCCTTCACCTGCTCCTTGATGCGGTTTCCCTTGTTGTTAGATTCGTAGAACCATTCTTTGTAGCGGTCGCGGTCATTTTCTGCCACGTCCTTCTGCCTGATTATATCAGATATTGCATCCCGGTGAGCCTCAGCCATGTCTTCCTTCTCGCGGAGAAGGTTGTAAATGATATTGCGGAGCGTGTCTGCGTCGGTGATGGGATTGTCGACCACTTCCTTGAGATTCTCGCTGCTGAACTCCACGGGTGAGATGTTGAAGTCAAGACCCTCACGGTCTATGAACTTGCCAATCTCATCACTGGCGTTCGCAGAGATGACTATGGTGTCGAACTCCGGGTGGAGGCATACCGTGGCCGGCGTTGTGATTGCGTAGGCGGCGAGGCTGTTGTATGATTCCTCGTCAAGAGCATTGTACTGAACTGCTGTGAATTTTTTCATTTCTCTTTTTGGTGTTATTGGTTTGACTTATTTTTCTATGTGTTCTTTGATGATGTGGTCGAGAATGTCTTTGACGTTCTTCTGCGCTTTGGAGATTTCATCCATTTCTGTGGGTGTTCCATATGCTCCAATCTGGTAAGCGTGAAAGCGGATGACGTTCTCGGTCTTCTTCATGTCGCCGGTTTCTGCTGTTGTCTTGATGCGAATGAGAATGGGCAGCATATAGCTTGCGATTGAGAACCGGATGCTTGCGTTCTTATACATCATCGTGGTCGGTTTCATTAGTTCAAGGTCAAGCATAGCGCGGAGCTGATGAGTCTTGACTGTCTCAATCGCTGTTGAAAGCTCTGTGTTGATTGCATAGAGTCTTTCGGAGTTGGTCGGTGGTTGTACCATAGAGGTCATTTTATTGGTTTTAAGTCGCTGTTATCTCAATCAAATTCGTTACCTTTGCGGTATTGATTGATTGATACTGCAAAGGTAATCCAATTGGATTAATTATGCAAGCACATCAGACCCAAATGGATTAATCTTAACTATTTTTAACATTTGCGCCATGGATGCACTCCAAAGACTCAAAGAAGTTTTAGCCTACTCGGGCCTCTCGGTTCGAGCATTTGCTATCAAATGCGGCGTTAGCCAACCTACATTAGACAAGCAGTTAAAAGGGCTGCGAGGAATCAGTATTGATACGATAATGAGCGTACTTTATGCTTTCCCAGACATATCAGCAGAATGGCTTATGCGTGGTGTAGGCGAAATGATTATCAGCAAAAGACCAAACACAGCCGAGCTGGATCGCATCAATAAATTGGTCAATACGATTGCTACACTTCAAGATACCATTGATGCAAAATCAAATACTATCTCCAATCTAAAAGAGCGAATAAAACAGCTTGAAACCCAATTAAACTCAAAATAACATGAAAAAGACATTCATCTTCATTGGGATGCTTATAGCATTCTTCGTTGCAAGCACGTCTTGCTCAAACGAGGCCAAAGAGAAGTACCAGAAACAGAAGGCTTATGTTGATTCGCTCCAGAAAGCAAATCAACAACAAATCAACTACACAAAAATATCAGGTACGACTACCGGGTCTTTGAATGTGCAACTGGAAAGCTATGGAGAAGAGGTAGCAGCTCTTGACTCTCTCAGAAAACTCGCAAAAGAAGCATACGGAGACAACAGTGCTGAATACCAGGAAGCCTACGACAGATATAAGGAGGCAAAAGAAGCCAAAGAAAAAGCCGCTAACCAGGGAATTGAAATATTACGTAAGTCCCTCAACGGCCTCTAAAATCCAAGAATATTTCCTCAAAATTGTCGGGAGGGAATTTTCCTCCCGCTAAAGTTCTTGAATTTCAGCAAGTTACAGCGTTTTAGTGCAAAGATTTATTATTTTTGCACTATAAATCACACCGCAATATTTGTATCTGTCTGATATATAGACACTTACAGTGATTTATAGGATTATAAAAAGCTCCTCGTAATGGGGAGCTTTTTTAATTGAGATACGCGTTTTACTCGTGTTTGTCCGGCGCTTGCTTTTCAGAATAATTCGAGTTGTATAGCATCCGGGATGGGTGGTGTCTTCTTTTTCCCTTCAAAAAGGATTATCTCACGAAACTGTCGCTCGGTGATGGTTATGATGCAGACTTTGCCTTCTTCTGGAAGGCTATTCTTGATTCTTTTTACATGCACATCTGTATTTTCGCGTGATGCACAATTCCTGACATATATAGAGAATTGAAACATGGTGAAACCATCTGCAATCAGACTTTTACGAAAGTCGGTGGCTGCTTTCCTTTGTTTCTTAGTCTCTGTGGGAAAGTCGAACATGATTAATATCCACATAAGCTGATAAGAGCTGATACGATCAAATGATATATAATGTGCCATTGATTAAAATCAATCTATTGTGATACGAGGATAAGCAATCTTCCGGCTCTCTTTTGAGAAACATTTTGCAAGTGAGGCCGTGGTGTAAGATGCTGCTACAAGCAGAGGTCGAACTATTTTCCCAAAATGAACATCAAGTGTGGGTATTGAAAGCAATATCTTTTTAGCTTCTTTGTCAAGACCGCCAGTCATTTTATATTTATAGACCATATCGGCAACCAACACATCAACATAAGGGCGGTAAGGCTCCATGATGTCATCGGCAAGACAGTTGGCGTTATACTTGTTTGAATGATGAATGCCGATTAATGGGATAAGTCCGCTGCCCACAATGCTTCGTGCAATGATGGCTCTCAAAATGGCATAACCATAATTGAGAAATGAGTTAATGGAATCTTCTCCATCTTTATCTCTCCTGAAGCCACCTGTTTCCGGGAACATATTTCGCCAATAATATGCCGCTGCCCTACCCTCAAGATTATCTGAATCACCACTTTTTACGCCGGTACTCCATTTAAACATATTGCCGGTTTCAACTCCTGCAACTTTACCGAGAACGACGCCCTGATTGAATATTTTGGCCGCCACAGTCTGTTGCCATAATTGTTTCTTTAAAGGAAGTGAAGCCTGAATTTGAGCTATGGATTTCTCTGATTGCAAAGTATTAGCCTGCAATGGGAGTATCATGTTAATGGGCATGTGGCGGGAGTCACAAAATATGACTCCCACATTGTTCTCCACAAGATGAGAAATTAATGCGGATGTAAGAGTTACCTGTCCGCTTTCTATCATTATGATGCCTATGTCTTCTATAGGGCGTGTTATAACCTCCTCTTCATTTGTAACAGGATTCTTCCGCCGTATCACTAACTGTTTAAGTTTATACGACAGATAAGCTTTGTTGGAGAATGTCAGTGTCTTTTTTATCATGACTTTGTCAGGTTTTCTAAATCTATCTCTCCAAGTATAGATACGCTAACCTTACGGGGATTGAGCGCAAGTAAAGCCTGAATAGATCCAATTCGATAGAACATCTTCATCTCTTTATCTCCTTCTTTTATTTGTGCAGTTGTGTCGGTGTGGAATTTGAAGTTATAATCTTTTGAGCCTAATCTCCATACCCGATAGAGGTGCTTATTGATGGCTGCGATATCATGTGCTGATATTGCGTCATTCCATTCATCGTCGCTCATGCCGAGTACTAACATCTCATTCCTCTGCAAGCTCATAAGGAACTCAGAATTGCGAGGGGGTAGAGATTCGGCAATGGCACGGATGTCGTTATTCTCGTTCATCTCGGCTATGCGGTCCCAGACAGCAGCCGGGTCATGAACAAAGACAGGTACGCCGTATCTTTTTCGCAATATGCCGTTCCAGAAAGAGACCACAGATTCTATTATTTTGCCGTCGGGCAAACGATAGAACGCCAAATGATGATTGTTTTGTGTCTGAGAGAAGCCGATTTCCTTGCCTGACGCATCTTTTCTGACACACGCCAGTGAGTCGGGTTTTAATCCGGTGAAGCAACGGACATTGCGTATGGCACATTTCCCCTCTGCATCCGAGCAGATGGGATTTTCCGCTATGCTTTTTACAAAGTCTTTGGCTCCGACTTGTTCAAAGCGCTCCCGGAACTTTTGTCGTATGGCCGGATCGATGATGCTGTCTATATCTTTTTGTGTCTTGATGCTGTCAACTCTATAGTTGATTACGAATTCTCTACGGAAGCAGTCGGCTTGCTCTATGGTTCGCCCATTGACTTCGAGAGGCTTTTTCTTAAGTTGTTTCAGAGTGGCGCTGACATTACCGTCATTAGTGGCGAGGCGTTCGAGAACAGCCGTGCGGATATCGTCATCGGCAATAGCTTCTGGATTCTTAAATATGTATTTCAAATCCTTTTTCCCATCCTGAACTTTGATTTGTCCGTAGACATATTCTTTTGTCAGGGCTGCCCGGGGAACGAGTATCCCGGTCTGTACACATTTGCGCACACCATTGCGTCTGACGTAACGCTTACCGGGTGTGGAAAGCTTCTTGCCGGCTTTGAAGGAGACAGAGATGTTGTCGACAGCTTTCTTGACTTCAGACACAGATAAATGAGGCTGCTGAGCGGCCCATTTCTCCAGATTCATCTTGCCGAACTCTTTATTGGCAGAGGCATTAAGATTGTTGAGCCTTTGTATATAGCCTTGACGGGTAAGGGCTATGACGAGTGCATCTATGGCGTGATGCCGGTGATCTTTGCGTTTTGTCCAGTCTTTGATTCGTTGGGCGGTATGTGTTTGTCCGTGAGTGGTATATTCCACATCCTCAACAAGTTCGGCCTTTTGATACTTGGGCAGGTTGAGATCATGGAGGATATCGTCGTAGCCCCACACATGGCGGAAGAAACTTGTTACGGCACCTGAGGAGGCATATACATTTCTGAACGAGGCTGAGAGAATCTCAATAGCCTTTTTGGCTATATACTGGCTTTGCCTTAAATCGCGCTCAATAAAATCAGAGGGAATTTCTGAGGCCGACATCTTAAGTCGCTTGAGTTTCCCTTTGGAGATTTTGTTGTCTTTGCAGAGCTGCTCAATGCGGTCGAGATATTCGTTGAATTTCTCCTCGCTTTGGGTCTTCATAAAGTCGTAACCGGTCAAGTTGCCCTTGGCCGCGTTACATTCGCGGCATGAACATACCTTATTGGTGAAGCTGTCGTCGAACAGACGCGAGCGCGGAATGATATGCTCAACCTCGTAGCCATGGCCCTCAATGAATTGAGAAGGCGTTACCACAGCTCCGCAATAGATACATTTGTTGTCCGTTTCCCTGAGCATACGCATTTTCTGAATTCTGCGCCGGGTGGGAGAAATGTTAAGTTCGGAAATCATATTCGCAAGCATCAGGTTCTCTCTTTCCTGTTTGTTGATGCGGATTGTGGTTTCGGCTCTGTGTTCCTTGTTCTGCTTGAGTTCGCGGGCAAGTTCCACCCTCACCTCGTCTATTTCTCCAAACCTGTCGAGGATGGCGTTGGAGAGATTGATGGTCTGGTTAAGTATTTTTTCCACAAGAGGCTGACGGAGTTCTCCTTTATTAAGGCGTTCGAGGCGGGGTTTGAGTTCGCGCTCTGAGTTCTCCTCCTTGGTGATGTAGTTGGAATGATTAACACCACACATTGCGCAAGCATCGCTGTAACCGTATCCTTGCATTAAATACGGAAGTATGCGCCTGATGAACTTTGCCGACTTGTTGGCATATCCCTCTTTAACAAAGTCGAGGGCATAGAGCCTTTCGAGAGTTTCGGGGTCGTTGATACCGAATTTGGCGCCAAGACAGTTGAACAGTTCCTCCTTGTTGGATATAGAATAAAGAGTGTGCCACAGAAGGAAGAGTGGCTCGTTGAGATAAGCGAGGGCAATAACCGGTTCGAGGGCTCCGGAGGTTTTGTCCAGCTTTTCGGTGATTTTGAGGTCAAACCGCAGCAGATTCTCCCCGTTGGGCAGATTGGCCAGGGCTTTCGCTATGCTGCAATAGGTTTTATTGCCTGCTATGCCTTTTGCCAACGACATATCAGATTTGAAGCCGTCGACGCGTTTTAGCCCTATGAGTTCAAGGAGTTTGGTTTCGGTGAGACGCTCGTTGGTGTTGAGGTAATTGAAGATTCTCTGTTTCTCCTCCTCGTTAAGAATAAATTCAGGTTGCTGTTTTCTGTAGTCAAGGGGCAGATTTTCGATGTCATCGAACAGCGATGGCGCCACGGCAGCTTTCCTGCGTTTAAGACGGGAATTGACAAGACGAATGTTGTTGATGGCCTCATAAATCCTGCAAACTTGTGCCAAAGGCGAGGACTTTGGTGTTACTTTAGGTCCGCCGTCAACCTCCTTGCCGGCAGAGTTTTTGAAGACCCGCTTCTCAAAATCGCAATACGATACGAGATGCTTGCATGACTTCAGAGGGCGCTGATAGAAAATCAGATTCCTGAGCTCAGCAACATTTTCGGTTGTGAGCAGTTGCGGATAGAATTCCCCCTGAGCGCTTATTATGGAATCGAATTCCTCGGCATAGGCATTGCGGGGGAATACCTCCTCTTTGATTCTATAAGTGTAATGTTTTTTGCCCCGCACGGTAGTACACTCTGATGCTTTCAGCTTGGTGTAGAAGAACTGTCCTACCGTTTGATTGAGATTTTTAATCTCCGCAAAGCGGTTGTTTACGCGGGCTACATATTCGGTCTGTTTAGAGTCAGACATATCAGATTTTGCATGTCGATATCCCCGTCGCTGATTGATATGGAGCAAGACTCTGGCAATTTCTGACGTTGACAGCTTTGTGCCCGGAGTGGCGGCATCGCTGCGCAACTTCCATGTTTCAAGAGGATTGAGGGGTGGGAATTTTTCATCCGGTTTTATCATTCCCGTCTCAACGAGGAAGGCCCTCAGCTTGTCGCGACGCTGCTGATAGCGATCAAGACATTTGCGGGCAGTGCGCCTGAAAGTGCGTTGTGTGCAAGGAGTTTCACCTTTACCGGCTGAGAAGTCGGATGCTTCGTTGTTATCGTATTGTATGATGCGGCTTCCGTTGCCAAGGAGTTGGATGTCGTTGGGATTTTCAACGTTGGTATCAATTACAGCCCATCCTATTGATGCTGTGCCGAGGTCAAGTCCGAGTACTTTCATAATATAGAATTTTATTTGCCTGATATGTGGCGGTTAATTTTTACAAAGTTATGTCTTGCCCTGAAAAAAGTTGACTCATAAAAGAG